>Ga0307515_10000134_pt1 | contig 175404 bp, 164 predicted proteins | sample 17_EM_MG_FD_194513 | JGI IMG/M metagenome (GOLD analysis project Ga0307515, IMG submission 194513) | Populus trichocarpa ectomycorrhiza microbial communities from riparian zone in the Pacific Northwest, United States - 17_EM | ecosystem: Host-associated > Plants > Roots > Unclassified... | reverse complement strand
TCGACGATTTTTTAAGCGAACCATCACTTTAAGGCCACAAATATTGATTAGAGAGTATAGTGTTTGGTATGTGAAATATGCAGCTTTGCACGGCGCATCTTTTGGCCGTCTCCGATTTTCGATATCTATAAATCTCAGCAAGCGGCAGCCCAAAAAGCTCGTTTTTACGCCAAAAATGACAATAATCTCAAAGCCGCGTGCTGAGTTTTAAAGATATCACAAATCGGAGACAACCAAAAGATGCGCCGTCTGCAGCTGCATATTTCATGTACCAAACACTAAATTATAGGATGAATATTCGTGGACTTATTTGAGGGAACCGTTTTGTACAAACCCGGACCGAACCGGCCAGGTCCGGGTTTTCATGGAACTGCCATAATAGAAATGGTCCGAGAACGGAACCGTTGCTAACACTATCCACGATGCAACTGAGCCAGTTGTGTGGTCTTCGGCGAGATTCCATGGAAGCGTCATGTCGATTGAATAGCAAGCTGCATTGCCAGTGGATTCATTGTAACATCACATACTATGATCTATCTGATTTGATGACACAATAATCTTGACCTTGGCTATTATCTTTCAAGGTTATAAGGTGCCAGTCATTTTCAACGACACTTACTAGACAGAGATATGTGGAACTGGACACATCGACAGCAATTGAGCGACAGACTATTCAGGTAGACGAATGCCAATATGAGATGACATGCAGATGTGAGCTAATCCCATGTGGGGCAAGACTACTCGGGTGCTCTCTGGTCAAGGAGAATCGTCTCAACTCAAGCATGGAGGGTCTGATTGCTTCTGAAGTTGGGCAAAGTCAATAACTCCCGATGAGCCTCCGACTCCCTCGCTGGAACAAACGAGAAACGTTAATCACTATCTGATAATGATTCCAGTTTGGTACATCCTGATCAAATGTAGACAGAGCAATGGTCGACTGCCACGTGAATCTCTGAAGTAGACAAGTCAAATAGCCTTCCTGGAGCAGTTTGCATCATAATGGATTAAGCAATCTGTTCAAAGAACTCCAAATCACCATGTCAGGTGACAAGATGTTTCAACAATCACAAATATACAAGTTGAGAGATATCTAAGTTAACGTTACCATTTCATTAAATCTCATTGTAAATAGTGTTAGGAACGTTGCCGGACGGTCACTTCGGGCCAGGGTCTGGGTCCATCTATTGATTCATATTAGGCTCTTGTTGTTCCAGTTGGATAATAGTATTCTATCAAAATCGCAAATTCAACAGCCAATATTTCCTTTTTGCATGTTTTGCAGTTTGTGATATGGATTATTCTGGAATCCATGTATTTCTTCTGATATATTGTATTTTTGCCTATCAAGGAGATCAATCGTCCAGTTATGTGCTCGAATATCCATGCGATGTCTTGATTTCCAAATATGCATGACCAAGAATTGTTGACGATCCGTTGACACTCATTTTCAGGATGCGGCAGGGAGAATGTCGCTGTTCTTTTGGCCCCTGAAGGCTGCCAATATCTCATTCGTGGATGTCTGCAACAAATCAGAACTTACATCACCCACGATGCAAAGCTCAATATCCCTGACGCTGTGTTGACACTCATTCTCTGAATGGGGCAGTGACCGTGCTGCTGTCTCTTATACCAATGACAGCTGCAAATACTTCGGTTATGCATAACGGCAACCAGATCAACCTTCAATTGCCATACTTACAAGACCAAAAATCATTGATACTCCATTGACACTTATTTTTGGTGGAAGCGGCATCGTCATTAACCATATTAGCAAAACAGGCAGCCAATACTTCGATTCTGGGTTAATGATGTTGCACAGTCATTGGATTATGCAAGATGCAAAACCATGGATTGTTGACAATGCATTGATGCTCAGTTTCAGCTTGTGGCAGCGACTGTGTTGCTTGCTGTGTTGCCTATAAAGGCTGCCGATATGTTGGTTACGCATCACAGCGAGTAAATCACTCCAGAAATTCGTTACTTACTAAGCCAACAAATCTTTGACTTTCCATTGAGACTCATTTGAAGTGGTAGCGGCATCGTCACTAACGATATTGCCAATGATGGCGGCCAATACTTCAATCATGGGTTGCTTCTGTTCCACAACCCTTGGGTAATGCAGCATGCACAACCAGAAATCGTTGATGCGCCATCGACGCTCATTTTCTGTGGGTGGCAGTGAATGATGTGCTTTTGGTTTGGTCAATAAAGGCAAACAATACATCGGTTTTGCATAACAGCACACAAATCACTGCCCAATTACTTTACTTACAGAACCAGAAATCGTTAATGCTCCGTTGATGTTGATTATCACCACATAGCAGCAACTGTGTTGGTTTCTGTTTTGCCCATAGAGGCTGCCAATACGTCGGCAATGCATAACAGTGAGCTACTCACTGCCCAAATACCTTACATACAAGACCAATGATTGTTGACATTCCAGTGACGCTCATTTTCAGAATGTGGCAGTGATGGTGTTGCTTTCTATTTTGCATAAAAATGCTGCCAATATGTCGGTTATGTATAACAGCAAGCAAATCACACCCCAAATCACTTACTTACAACACTAATAATCATTGACGCTCCAATGACTCTCATTTTAGGAGGAAGCAGCATTCTCACTGAGCATATTGCCAATAAACACGGCCAATACTTCGATTAGTCATTACTCCCATTGCACAGCCCTTGGGTTATGCACGATGAAAGCAGAAAAATTGTCGACATTCCGTTGATGCTTATTTCTAAGTCCAGGCCATGACAGTTTCACCTTTCTCTTTATCTATACTGACAACAAATACTTTCACTTTTGCAGGGCATGACAACACAAGTCTTTGATTGCCAAATGTGTACGATGGAAAAACGTTGATACTCCATGGTCACTCACTATCAACACATACTAACAGTCTGTGTATGGTCAATAATTGTGTACAAATAATCATGTAGTCATTATTGACAGCCAATGTATCATTTCTATGAATACTCAGTTGCATCTGAAAGCTTTGGGGCATCTCAATTTCGGATCCACCGCTACACAAGATATCTGAGCGATGGTTGACAGAGCACTGTCACATTCCAGCACTTTTGGCTAGCAATTGACCACATATAGATCCATCCTCTGATCATTGTGTCGTGTAGCCCAACTTTCCCACCTCTCGTTATCCAGCTCCTTCTCCTTGATTTCTATGACATGCCAGAAGCAATTTTCAAAATCCTGACCATGTGCACCAGATCTGAGCGCAGAGTTATAAAGTTGGATGGATGGATGAATGCAGCATGATGGTGGTCAATCATGCAGATTCACATTCTGCATTGACCACTCCTGCCATCACATATATGACATCACTGGCCCAAATTTCGTTGGTACATTTTGCCTGTAATTCAGTTTTTGCGTTCTCACTTAACAGTAACAGGCAAGACGATATCAGGTTGAGTGATTGTCAAACAACTCAATTTGGAGCCTCGACCCATCGTATGACCAGTATGACCCCTCCACCTGCACAGATGAATTATCAAGTCTCACAATTTGGTCACTGAAATTACGAATAAGTTGACACATAGCAAAATAAGTACACCATTTGCTTTTCATGCAGATACGTCGTCAAAGATTGCAATTAGCGCATCTCATCTTCTGATGATGAATGAGTCTTTGACAATTTCTTCATCTCAATTTGATTCCTGTATGGTAATCAGCGAGGGAGGATATATGCAGGGGTGATAACAAACAGGTGTAACAAGCTGCAATGTGTTAATTGGTGACAAATTGCGTACCTCGTCGGGCGCAAGAGATTCGAAGTATCTATGGAGGTGGGATTTAGCTGAACCTACCATCCTATAACCACTTCCTTACCGGGAAGTCTCTATCTGAACTAGCGAGTTTCCAGGGACGATAGGAAGTGTCTACATATGATGTCAAAATGGTGACGGTGCAGGAGCAGTAGCAAACTCATCCGGTTGTGCCTTAACGACTGCCAGAACTTTCAAAACAGCACTCCAGCCCTTCATATCTTACCCATGATGCAAGACCAGAAATCATGGATGCTTTGTTGAAGCTGATTTTCATAATGGTGCAGGTAGCGTGTCCCTCACCTTTTTGATTATAAAGGTGGCCAATACATCAAACAAAGAAAATGACATACCAAAGTTAATAGTTTGCAATTATCAGTAGTATATCTGAATTTGACCATAAATGGAAAAACCCAAAACCAGAACCGGGTGATTGGAAATGAAGGGTTTGGCCCAACCCGGCAGATCTTGCGCCGTGACAGGTACCGGTACGGGTTTCGCCTGGCACGAACCAGGGGGTCGGGATTTTGGACGGATCCGGAACCCATACGAATCAGTTTTCAGGTCCAAACCGGGACAACTGGTGGGTTGCCCGGACGCGTGGCTAACACTCATTTCTGATGATTGCCTCATTTTCAGGTGAGTAATAAATTAGAACCAATCATGCAATTAGAAGATAACTTTGGGGATGCGTGGTCTTCTATCATAGAGCCTGGCTCGTGATAAGGGAGTATGCTATGTTATGACAGATTAAATCATAGCCAAGGTTCATGTTGCTGATGATGGCCCTACGGGGAGAGTAACTATTCACACCCAATCATACAATCGAAAGAAACACTATAAATGAATGACAGAGCTCCGGCTCTGGAATGTTAGCCCCAGAACCACAAACGAGACCTACCTGTGAGAGAGAAGCTGAAATAATATCGTTCTTTTCAGCTCTTATTACCATACAATTATCATTTAAGTATATTAATTTAATCTATTAGGATTTTATGCGGTACTGCCACCCCATGAACAGCTCCAAATTCTATAACGATAGGAACATCATTATATTCGCCTCATCAACGTTACTGGATCGATTGGGGAAACAGGATCGATCATTTGGCACTCAGTGTATATCGTGGCTAGCAAGTATAACCTGCTCACTGATAATTGAATCCATTGCCGGCAATATATGACCTTTACTTCCGATTATATTCGTCAGCTGGTTGTTAGTCCATCAATACAGCGATCAGGAACAGTAGGTTTGATTCTGGAATTGGATAGTCCCGGATTCGATATTGCTACCAAGACCAACAATTGTAATTCCAACAACCCGATCTCACCAACAAACCGGACAATATTAAATACAACCCAGCCGGGAAATGTGTTCAAAAGAGAAGCCACTGATCAGGAACCCACACTACTTGAGTTGGAAGCTAAATTTGGGAGCTAAAGGAAGAAGTAGGGAAGATGGACACTCAGCTGTCTTAAAAAGAGAGAATTTGAATTATAGGTAGATCACATTTAATACGTAGCATTGCTGATAGTATCTGAATGCTGGACTCATCCAGAAAGATAAGAAGAATTTGTGAAGATTCATGATAATTAAGATTGTACTATCAATAAGCAACCTATTATCTAGAAGTATATCAATTAATCCCTGAGAATATTTGTACAAATATACTTGACTAAATTCATTAATCACCGAGATTAATCAGGCGAATATAATTCACCAAATTAATCAATCACAAAGATTCATTATAACACATACTTGTATATATTGTCAGTATTGTGCTACACCACAATACAATTTGGATGAGATCTACCTAGAAGCGTCTGAAACGACAATTCATATTTGTCCCCTTTGAGTTTAAAATTCATATTGGTCAGCAATCCACCTCATCTGGAAATCCGCATAAGGAGTACAATAGGAACTGCAGCCATGTACCTGAGTGTTTGCTTGAGTATCTTGAATACTTATAAGTATAGTGACTTTGGCTGAAGCACCCACATAATACTTACAAGACCTGAAATCATTGACGCTCAGTTGACACTTATTTTCAGGATGGGGTAGCGAGCATGTTGCTGGAATTCTTGCGCATAAAGGTGGCCAATACTTCAATTGTGTATAACCACGACCATGTCAATTGTTAATCACCTCACTTACAAGACCTGGTATTGTAGACGCTCCGTTGACCCTCATATTCCCACCCGCGTAACCGCAATGTGCAATTACTCGATTACGCAGAGTATATCATTCACGCTGTTTTGGCCTCCTTTCTATCGTTTTCATTCACTTTCTCCTTCATCACTACATTGTTCTCTAATAATACATATAAATCTATCCTTTGACATATACTGTACAGTGGTCGCTGATTGTAGATACCAATTCACTCCGAGATCCAATTCCTTTTGATCAAAGCCTGTCCTCACTTGCAGGTTTGGTCAATAGGCCGCTCATGTGTGCAAAATCAATATTAGCTGCATTACGACACAGCAGATAGTGTACGAACCAGTGGATGTTCCTTCATCAGTCAGAATATCTGGATTGAAATCTGTATCATACTGGGTATTATGCACATATGCATAAAGTATGGAAAATTGTCTCGAGGGAATGGGAGCATGTGAATACACATACCCCGGGAGCAAAGTGTTGTTTTAGGATCATTGAGCTCTCTCATTGTGGCAGGGTAGTGCAAGGGGCATTCCGGGCAGTGGTGGCTTCCGTTCTAGTGTCGTCTCTCTATGTTGGTAAGGCAAAGGTGCAACCATTTCATAGCGCGTCGAACATGTCTCTAGATTGTTCGAGTCGACATTTCGGGTAGGAATACATCCGTAAGTGTGGTTTTGAGGAACCATAGCCGGGTGTCTTTCTATTGCAGTCTTCACCTTTCTATTCCCAGGGAACTCACGTCCCCACTACTTCTCACCTACGACTTCGGCACGAGGTGTCTTGATCAGGTATTGCATTCCCTCCATTGCGGTGCACGAAAACACTCATTTGGTCATTCAGGCCATATTCAAAGCCAGGCACATGTCGGACTGTTCCAGCTGTATGCAACCTCCTTCCCTTGCCAGAGTAGTGGACCTGTTCAAAACCTACAAGAGATTAATTGCTGGATCTAACAATGACATTCCGCTACTAACTCAACCATATACGCTTCGGTAGCAATCTCCAAGGTGATTAAATAGTGTGGTGCCCACTCTCGGAGATCCAAATGATCCAATTGCTCTGCGAAAACGCTATAGCTGACCATATCAGCGAGTTCAATCTGGCAGGCTGAATGACTAAAAACCTTGGTGGACCATGGAGGCCTCCCATTACGAGTAGTACTCACTTGGTCACAGAGGTCTCTGAGTATACCCCCTGTGCATTATACGGTGAACGGACGGTCGTTTACTATGATATTGATATTCTCACATCCAATTCCATATTGCTTCTGATTTTTGCTGCTTCTGGTCTTACGGGCGACTTTTGAATGGGCATCCTGGGCCATACATTCAGTGGCTGCATTGGTAGCGTCGCAGTGGAGTCATTGCTGTCTGCGTTATTGCTGTGTGACAGCGAGTGACGCGTGGGATGAAGTGTCTCTCCATTGGCTTGATTCAGATCCACTCTCACCTTTCTGAGGTGTTGTTGTAGCCATGATTTACTGGTGTGGAATAGGAGAGGAAGATGATGTTCTGGTCCATTCATGGAGGCAGTTGCTTCGCGGTGATACCGGTCCATCAGCGGAGACCCACCCTCCCTGAAGGGACCGGTTCATCACGTAGTGTATATACAAAGATGCTAATTACACTCAACGAAAAAAGAAATGTACTCTGCACACCTTCCTCGTGATTCCTACGAGCTGTATGCCTCAGTGTCGTCGTTCATCTACCACAACACATTGCTCTACGTCATCATTTGAAACTGTCTGTTCCTAGTTCCCCGCTTCCTCCACAATATCCTCTTCCTCCATCACCTCCTCTTCCTCCATCACCTCCTCCTCCACTTCCTCCTCCTCCTCCTCCTTACTAGTGACCTGGCCCTCCTCGTCAACCTCTCCTTCCTCAGTATCCAGTTTGGTCAAATCATTGGAGTGCTTCCCTGAGCGCTATTGTTGCAATCGTCAGCGGTAATCAAATCTGTCTTCCCCCAGGCCTCTCCTTGTGTATTTGCTGAGTCGAAGTCACATTTGATTCTTATTGGGCCCAGGCAGAGCTTTGCTGCGTCAAAGATTGAAAGTACCAGATGGCGGTGCTAGGAACTAATACAACCATCAACACCGATATAGATGGTGAGTTTCGATAGTTGGAAGATGTGAATGTAGTTTTGCTGATTGAATTCGACTGGATATGGCCAGCCAACTGTGCGTACATGCGTGCGAATATATGCATGCAGTGCAATAACAGAGTGCATACACACCGCAAATGAACCAGTCCATTGACCGAGGTGGGGTACACTCAGCGAATGGACCAGTCTTTGCGCAGAGGAACTGCCTCTGTGAAAGGACTAGAACAGATGAGAATGCCAACAAGTGGGAAGTCCTGAGGAATATATAGTCAGCTTCCAGTCACAATGGAATGAGTAACAGCCAGCTTGCACATTCTACTCAAGATGAATCCAGCTGCTTATAACTCCAAGTTGTGTGGGTTTCCCAATGTCCCATGGTCTGCAGTAAGTCGGTCCGATGTTATTCCTTTGATTATAGGGTTACATTGTGGCGTAAGGCAACCAAAATCTCATGATTGTCAGATATAAACAGGAAACTTCTCGAGGGAAAGAACAACTCTTGCGATTTTCATCTCCAAAAATCCGCGCTATATTCTATGGAACTGACACTAACAATCAAGTCATGTTGTACGGCAAGCATAACTATTCACATTTGAATGACCGTCAAAACACCGATTTTGCTTTGTTCAAGTTGATCAAATGTAGCAACCTTGACATACACGAGGCTGCTTGCCTCTATATCGTCCATATCTCCCAACATTCAACATTGCACCCAATGATGAAGTCTACACGAAGTACAATGGTCAATGCTCCGAAAAAGCACTCATCACTACTTCTAGTTGCCAACCATGATCAATACACAATGCATTCCCCACGACGACGTCAGCAAGCGACTAGATGCAAGAGTGGCTTCGTGACAGGAAGTGTCCGAGCCCTTCAAGAATTGCATAACTTGTGGTTGATAATGAAACCTGCAGCGGAGAAGCAACAAGAAACATACTAAACAAACATTGAAGGGAATGACAATTCAATTGAGAGTCCTGTTGAGAGAGGAACTGCTGGGGCAAGAATGAGAGTTCAAGAAGCCGAGACAGCAATCAAGCTGCAGGATGAAGATATGAGCGAGGCTGAACACACAGGGTTGACAACGACGGAGCCCGGGGGTGGGCTTGGTGGGCTAGTGGCCTTAGTGCCCTCCATTGGGTAGCGGGAAGCGGGAGGAGACGACTTTGCCTGAGTCAGAAGTAGGTGCTATGTGAGCTAGTTTGGCCGTAGTTTAGCCGATTGATGAACAGGAAGTTTCCGATGGACAGGGATAAAAATGTTAATTAAATGCCATGACCACCAGTGATCGGCCGGCTTATGGTAACTTAGCTGGGCACCCCTTCGGGGTGAATGCAACATGATTACAAACAAATAAACCACGGAGCCCGAAAGATCGTTTCTGGGGACGGTGAAATGTATTCGAGACATCCTGAGCGATCTTGCATGTGCAGACCATGAGGAGGATGCGGAAGCTGAGGATGTTTAGGCCACACGGATGTGCAAGTTGAGCGGAGAGGATGAAGCCGGCTGGGTGGTGCACACAATATCTAAAACGGTACCGCTGGGCATTCAGTGGTTCCGGCAGAAGCAGCTCCGTCTTGAAAGATTGACAATCACGGGATGGGGGGATGCAGTCGACTACTTCTGGAAATGCAACAAGAAGGACATCAGAACCGAATTGAGGGTTCAAGCAGTCATTGAACTGCACATGGATGACATTGCAGCTGCAAATGCGCCGACATTATTTTGAGAGCTTATGGAGACTTTTGACATCATCCCACAAACATTGCAAGAACCGCAAGGGAGTTCTCGACCAGTACGTAGTTATATGAGGTTAGGTTCTCGGAAGTCGCAGTCAACAAAGGCATAACGTGTCTTCTACCAGACATGGAGGCCGATTGATTCACCATCCCCAATGCGAAGCGTGTTGAACCTCGAAGCTTCTACCTTTGCAGATTGCCTTCCCAGCAGATCACCTGACAGAAATTGCATTCGGACGAAGTAATGATAATGGCTCCTGTGTTGTCAGGAAAATGGATAGGTAAATGAAATTGTTCGACATCATATCTCACTGACATGCAATTAGTATACCAATTTTGCTACATTGCAGCTTGTTCTTGATTTCAGTGTCCAAATTGCGAAACACAATGATTCTTTGCTGCATGTGCAAAGGTCATTCGCAGCATGGAAGATGTTTAGATTCGAAATCAAGCTGCACGATGACCAATACACTGGATATCTTTTCCCCAGTTACTGTTCAGTGAGAAATGAAAAGTATAGTTGTGATGAGATTTACTAACAAAAATCAGGCATGTGATGTCATATGAGTCATAGAAGGAGTGGTCAGTGCACAATACCAATCTTTCTGAATGACAACTGTCATGCAGCACTCATCCATGTATGCAACTGCATTACTCTCCGCACAGACCTGCTGCACATGGCGAAGATATTCAAACTTGATTATTATATGTCATGCAAAGTGAGAACAAGCGGCTGGATGAGGCAAGGTGAGGAAGTCGGCCGATCTTAATCAATGCCTAGTGGAAAGATGTACATGTTGTGAATAGACATCTGAAAGAGCGGGATTGTGATTGGACCATGTTATCCATCACCCACAGTACATGGATAGTGGTCAATCCGAAATTGAGAGGCCATAATGTTTCCAGGTGCAAATGATTATGCAGAGAAATACTCAATTGGCTGTCGATTATGTCTAAACGATTTGTCACATACAACTATGGAGTGTACATTGAGTGTCTGGATGTGTTCAATGCAAGAGTCGACGCAGTGTCAACAATTTTTCATCTTACACATTCCGCAATCAAAGGGCTGCATTGTTCCATCTTGCCAAATTGATAACATTGGTCGGCTCTTTAGTGAAAAAGACAATCGACACAGTCGTTGCCCTGTCCTAAAAAACATCTTCAATGGACCTTCACAGATTTTTTGGTCCTGCATCATGGGTAATCCAACAGCTGTGCAATCACATTGACTGATGATCACACAATCCGTGGCCTTTCAACCCAATCATGCTTGCGATGTCATCAGTACTGTGTCCTTCAAATGAAAGTCAACGGAGCGTCAATGATTTCTGGTTTTGCAACATGCATAATCCAATTCTTGTGGATTGGCATTAATCCATAATTGAGGTATTGGCCACCATTATGGGCCAAAATGCGAGGAACAATACTGCGACCACCTCCTAAGAATAAATGTCAGCAGCGCAGCAACAGTTTTTGCGGGGCTCAGTAAGCTACACAGCAGCAAACTCCTTTGTGTCATTCCTAAATTGAATTTTTGACAGTCAGTCTTCTCAATTTGTCTTTCCATCCAAATTGACAACCATGCATGTGATGTCTCACAGCTCTTGCTTCAGTCATGCGTGTAGCTATAAAGTCAATTGTTGGGAACAAGCATTCTCCTTTGGAATAATGTAATAAATGATGGTTTCTGAACTCGAATCAAGCAGCTTTCAAAATCTTACCACCATCTTGGATTCCCAAAATTGAAATACCTTGTTGTTGGAGATTATGATAGCTTTCCAAAATAAATGTCACTTCATTCACGATTCGAGGGGCCTTACTTTAGAAATCATATTTGATGCCTGGTGGGCTTCAATGAATGTTGGCTGGAAACATGCTGGTTCTTGGAATAATTCTGGACAGGTGCCTTCGTCAGGATTCTATTTGCACTGCGGAAGTGAGAAGACTGGCAGCCCTGGCATCATCTATATTATGTTTCATCAAGTTCCTCGCCATCCATCTAGTGTTAGCCACATGTCCAGGTAACCCCCCAGCGGTCCGGGTTCAGACCACTAAAATGGTTCACTTCGGTTTGAAACCGGTTTGAAAACCCGACCTGCTGCATCCTGGTGGGGCCAATCTCGGACCCGTACCCGTCAACACGCGGGTTTCTCCTGCTTTGGCTACACCCATCAGTTCCAATCTCCGGTTCCGGTATTCGGGTATTTATATTTATGGTCGCATTGAGATATCCCATCGCAAATCGCAAAATATTGACATTGGTATATCGTTGTTCTTTTCTGATGTATTGGCCGCCTCTATGATCAAAAACAAGTAGTGTTAGCAAAGGGTCTGATTTCCCGGGTCGGTTCCGGGTCCGGTTCCACCCGAAACCGGACCGTTCCAACGGGTCTTACCACACGAAAAACCCAGACCATTGCTTTTGGGCCTGTTTCCACCGGAAAACCCAGCCCTGGCAAGCGCGCCATTTTCCCTACAATTAAGTATTTGAGTTCTGATTGTATCACAACACGATCAGTACGTAGAATGTCCAGTTTTAGCCGCTCTTTCACCTCCAGCATTCAGATATACGATCGGACCAATATTTGTTGAGTCGCTATCGAAAACCCGCAAATTACTCCTGAAATTGTGCGTTTTTTCAAAGCCACTCAACGAATATTGGTCGGATCGCCAACCTGAAAGCTGGAGGTGAAAGAGCAGTGATTTCTGTACAATCTACGTATTGATCATGTCATGATACGATCACAACTCATATACTTAGTTGGAGGCAATGTTGCAGGAACCGTAATATGGAACTGTGGTCCGGGTACAACCTGGCCAAAAAACCGAGGGTTTATGTCCCGTCCGGGTAACAACCCCGCCAAGACAAAGCAGTTCAGGTTTTTGGCTGGGTTTGGAACCGAACTGATCCGAACCACAGGCCAAAAACCGGACCGCTTGCTGGTTACCCGGACCCGTTGCTAACACTAAAAACAAGCGAGAACCAGTCCCTGCCCCATCCTGACAATGAGAGTCAACTGCGAGTCGATGATTCTTGGTCTTGCACCTTGGGTAATCTGAGTGGCAATTGGATGTAGATGTTCATAAATGATGTATCGGCTGCCTTTATACGCAAAGGAAACAGTGACAGACTCCCAGCCCCATTCTGAAAATGAGCATCTACGGAGTGTCAACGATTTGTGATCTTGCATCTTGGGTAATCCAATTGGTGAATGATCGCAGGCATCTATATACCAGGAATTGGTAGCCTGTATAGGCAGATAACAAGGAACCTTCCCGCGACAGCCTCCCGGACAACCACAATTTAGTTCATTTTCAAAGCTGCAACCCACTGATGTTTAGCGTTTTAGCCCATCAAACCGGTCACAACTTTGTATATAGCCATTAACGGCCACATGGCGCTTTGATTGACCTGAATGCAAGGCCAATAATCGTTGACGCTCCGTTGACGCTCGTTTTCATGATCGGGCAGGGAGCATGTTTCTTTCCTCTTGGCCTATAAACGCGGCCAATACTCTCAGTATGCATCAAGATGGCCAAGTCTCTGATTAATTACCTAACTTGCAAAACCAAAAGACTTTGACGCTCTGTTGACGCTCGGTTTCAGAATCGGGCAGGAAGCGTATCGATTTCTCTTTTGCCTATACAGGCAGCGTGTACGTCATTTATGCATCTCTGCGACCAATCCCCATGCAGAGTAACCATGATGCTAAGCCAAACATTGTTGACGCTCTGTTGACGCTCATTTTGCCACGGGCGTATCCGCAATATAGAACCATTCACTTTGGCATAGTATATCAATAATGGTCTTTTGGCAGCCATTCTGTGCTATTCATGTACATTCTACTTTATTACTACATTGTTCTTTAATGATGCATATAAATATACCCTTTAAAATATACTTTAAAGTGTCCGCTAATTGTAGATAATGATAATACTCAAAATTACATTTTTTCTTCAGTCAACTCTCGTCTTCGCTGTGAGATTCACTCAAACGGCTGCCCTCGTCATCATAATGGCTGTCAGCTGCATTACCACGCAGCAGATAGTGTACTAACCTGTGAATGGATCATCATGAGTCAGCAAATCTGGAATTGAATCTTTATCGCGCATGCGATCATTGGCAACAATCGAGCATTGGGAAGCGGACTATGTATATAGATATATGCAGGTGGCATACATTCTGTTTCGGAGCTCTCTTCGTCATCAGATGGCACAGGTGGCGATTCGGGCTGAGGTGGTGGCAGTCTGGGTGCTGGTGCACCTTTGCCTTTGCGCCTCCAGCGTGTCTGTGGATTTTTTGCGGGGCCATATGGGCAAGGAAGGCAGCCGTCCGTTTGATTTTCGCGAACCATTGCCAGGTGTCTTTCGATCGCAGCCTTCACCTTGTCATTCCCGTGAAACTCAACACCCCACTTCTTCTCTTCTCGGACTTCGGCACGAGGTTTCTTGATTAGTTGTAGTGTTTCCTCTATAGCGGCTCGTCAAAACCCTCCTTTGGCCATTTTTGCCATATTCAAGGCAAGACGCATGTCTGACTGTTCAAGCTGTACCCAAACTCCCTTGTCTTGCCATGGTAGCTGACATGGTGAAAACATCCAAGAAATTAGTTGCTGCTTCTACAGGGAGATCCGGGTATTACGTCAACCATATACAACTCCGTAGCCTCCTCCAAGGTCTTCCGAGCCTGTTTCGTCCATTCCCAGGGACTTTTATCCCGAAATTAGTCTGCAAAGATCCCAGAACTGACGACTTCGTGATGTTCAATTTCGGGGACTGTGCGGACAAATGCCTTTGTCGACCACGGAGATTCGCCTTTCCAGGAAGCGATAAATTGGTCACGTAGCTCTCTATGTATGCCAGCTGTGCATTATATGTCTAGTTGACCGTCGTCTACACAGATATGGATTGACTCACATCCGATCGCATGCTGCTTCTTATTGTTCTTGTTTCCAGTTTCACGTAGCTTTGTCAAATGTGCATCCTGGGTCATATTTTCGATAGCTACAATTGCGGTGTCGCTGTGAAATAACTGGTGTCCGCATTGCTGCTGTGTCTAGCCAAGTGGCTCATTGTGTGAAGCACCTGTCGTTCGGCTTGATTCGGCTCCAATAGCACCTGGATGAAGCGTTTCGGGAGCCATGGCTTGCTTTTGTAGAAACCTGAGGAAGATGATCACGAAAAGAAGTGGGAAGTGCTGGAGATTATATAGTGAGCTACAAGTCAAAATGGAATGAGTGACAGCCTACTTGCACGTTCAATGCAGGCCAAATCCTGTTTCGTATAGCTCCAGGGGATGGCAATGGTTGCGCGATTTCAGCCAGTCGGTCCGACATTGTTTGTTGGTTTACAGGGATACCTCGAGGAGAATGACAGCTGATATCTCATGTTTGATTGATATAACAAGGTCATTCTTTGACGGAAAGGACATCTGGTGATGTTTGTCTCAAGACATTGCTGGGATCTTACATGAATCACACGCTAACTATCAAGTCATAATAAACTATCAGCATGACTATTCCCAATGAAGTGACAGTCAAAACGCTGATTTTGCTGTGTTCGAATTGATCAAACCTACCAACCTTGACATAAAAGACGCAGCTTTCCTCCATGTGGTACATTTCTTGCAATATCCAACATCTCGCCCAACAACAAGCTCAACACAAGATACACAGGTCAATGCTCCGAAAAAGAACCTTTCGCCACTTCCGGCGGGCAAATATGGCCAATCAACACAGCATTCCACCCGACGATGTCATCAGGCGAATAAAGGCAAGAATAGCCTGGAGGCAGAAAGGGTCCGAGCGTTGGGAGCGTTGCGCCGCTTATGATCGAACAAGAAGTTTGCAGCGGAGAAACAACGGGAAATCCACTTTTTAAGCAACGAAGAGAGAGAGAAATGGATTGAGGATTATGTGGAGCGAGAGACTGCAGTGGCAAGACAGCCAATTCAAGACGCAGAGACAGCGATAATTCAAGAGCAGGAACATATGGGTAATGTTGGAATGGGACGATCGACAACCACACAGCCTGAAATCTCATTTGAGGAGATGTTAAATGCTATCGGAGACAATCTGAGTGATTTTGCAAGTTCTGAAGATGAGGAGGATTGGGAAGACAAGGATGATGATGAAGAAGATACAGGGCATGGCAATCTGAGCGAGGATGACAAACCAGGCTGGGTGATGAGCACAATCTGCAAAACAGTACAGCACGGCATGGAGAGCTTTCGGCAGAAGCAGATGTGGCATGACTAACTGACCCAACCGGGATGGGGGGACACAGCCAACTACTTCCGTGATTGAGATATGAAGTACGGGACGACTGAATTGAAGGTTCCGGCTGTCGGGAAGCCCCAAACACACTCAACTGCAGCCACAGCATCACCGACAACAGTTGGAGAGCTTATGCATGCTATTGATATCATCCCCGGACAATCACAAATGCCGCAAGTGGCGTCTCGACAGGGAAGTAGTCAAATGAGGCTTGGTTCAGAGAAACCTCAGGCGGACAATCACATAGTACGACCGATGGACACCGTAGTGCCCGATTCATTGCAGTTAGCGATTGCGAAGCCAGTTCACCCCGTACCCTTCTACCCCTGCATATAGCGTCCGTAGCTCATTACCATATAGCTATCAGATTCCGACGGAGACATGGTGACGGCTCCAGCGTCACTGCAAGTGTAGATAGCCAAATCCGGATTTTTGACGATGTATCTCGAGTATAAGCAATTTGTGAACCTGTTTTGTAATGTGTCAGCTTCTTCTGAACTCCAGTGACCAAATTGTGAGACAGGATTATACGTCAGTGTGTGTGCAAGGGTCATACGGGCCATCCGAATCTTCTAAACTCCAAATCATATTTATAGACAAACGACAATCTTTTTATGATCTTGCCTGTTACGCATCAATGATAAAACAAAACCTAAATTTGAGACGAAATTTACTAACAGAGTTTCAGTCAGTGATGTCATACGACTCATGGAAGGAGCAGTCAAAGCACATGCGAAACTCGGACAAATAACAGCCGAAAGGTTGCATTAATCCATGTAGCTAACTATATATCACTTCGCTCAGACCTCCTGCACATGGTCGAGAAATTGAAAACCGCTCATGGTATGTCATGGAAATCTAGCAGAATAAGCTAGATAAGGAATGGTGAGGAAGTCAGGCTATAAATATCTAACACTAGTGCATGGAGTGTTATCCCATGAATAGCCGGCCGAAAGAGTTGAAACGCAATGGACCTACGTCATTAATGATGTAAATATTGTGTATAGTGGTGGTTCAGAAACTGCGATTTCTCGAAGATCTTGGATTCAAATGATATTACATAGCAACGGTATACTGGCTGCCACTAGAAGCTGTATGCATGTTTTGTACAATTGTTGTGTACCCAATGACTATCAGTAGGTCTCTAAGGTAAGCTCAAAGGTGAGTGACAATGGAGCGTCAACGATTTATAGTAATATCAATCCAGCAAACACCCGCCTGCATAGTCGCATCCATCCAAAGAAGAAGTATTGGCTGGCTTAGAAGGGGCAATGGCAAGCCACATGTACATTGCCCCGTCATAGAAATGAGCGTCAATGGAGCATCAACAATTCCTGGTCTTACATCCTGGATAATTGCTTGGCTGTGCAGAGGCATCTAGCCATAATCATAATTTTGGTGGCCTTTATAGGTCAAAAGGAAACAGATGATATCGCTGCTACCTCCTAAAGATGAGCGTCAATGGAGTGTCAACGATTTATGGCATTGCATCATTGAAAATTCCGAGGGTTTCGCTGCATCCTTGACTCATAATCAAACTATCGCCCGGCTTTCTAAACAAAATATGATTGCGACGACATTGCGACTATGTCCTCAATATGAGTGTCAAAGGAGCGTCAACGGCGGTTGGCCTTGCATTATGGAAAATGCAAGGGCTGCATGGCGACATTGAACTATCATCAAACTATGGGCTGCCTTTCTATGCGAAAATGGTTGCGACAACATCGCTACTATGTCCTAAAAATGAGCGTCAATGGAGCGTCAACGACTTCTGGCCTTGCATCTTGGAACAGGCAAGGGTTGTGCGGCTACATTGACTCATAATCAGACTATCAGCCTACTGTCTGGGCAAAAATGCTTCCAGTAGGATCGTAACCTTGTCGCAAAATGAGCGTCACAGGAGCGTCAAAGATTTTTGATCTTGCATGTTGAATAATTTAATGGCAATGGAATGCAGACAACCCACAATGAACTCATCGGCAGCCTTTAATGGCAAAGATGCTAGTGATGATATCCCGTCCGCCTCCTACAATTGAGCGCCCACACAGCGCCAACAGTTTTGGTGGATGCTCAGATCGTCACACAGCGATGTACTACATTATGCTGTTCGTAAATCGAGTTTTACGCGGTCAGTCTTCGCAATCTATCGTTGTATACAACTTCACAACTATGCATGCAATGTCTCACAGATCCGATTTTTTTGCTTGTAATTGTAGAGTCAATATTTGAGAAGTCGCTGTCTGCTTTACTGCATTGTCAGTTACGCCAGGCTTTCGAGTCAGATCAACCAGCGTTCTAATTGTTACCGCCATGTCAGATTCCAAATCCTTGAACTCCTCTTTACTCGAGGTTATGACATCTTGCAAAGATGAACCTGGCTTTATTCGTGATTTGAGCGACCTTACATTGCAAATCATTTTTCGTGGGTGGTGGGATTCAATGAATGAAGGCTCGAAGCGGCCTATTGCTTGGAATGATTGTAGACATGCACCGTCATGGCGATTCTATTTACACTGCGAAAGTGAAGCCACCGGCAGCCCTGGCATCATATGTATCGTTTGTCATCAAGTTCTTGGCCATCCTTCAGAACATGGGACCAGCTCAATGGGGAAACACTTGCTTGCAAAAGCTCACATCGCAAAGTTACACGAATTGACAGAGACAGAAGTCACCGAACTGACTAGTACAACGGTTGATGAAACAGCTTTGGCCATCTTGAAGAGGCAAGGAAGTCGAGGAATCACAATAGTTAGTACGCAGAGGAAAATCAGATTTGACATCCAGTATATTCCATAATGATTGAACTGGCAGACAAAACTTTCGAAATTGCCAGATAAAGACTTTGACATTTCCGAATTTCACAAAGCCATGTGGGGTCGATAGCTCATGTTAGGATTTGTTATGGCTCATATTCCATGGAACCCAATACCAAATCTCGAGCCACGGCGGTCATATAAGGCATTATGCCATGACCTAGTGCTGCCGTCCGCTTCAACCCGGCGCAACATTTGCCATAGGCAATATGCACTGGCATTGGATGCAATGAAGAAGCAATTGCCGTCATGTGAAAAAGTTAGTTTAGCTTTGGATGGATGGACATCAACGAACACATTGGCCATAATGTCGGTGATTGCTTACTATATGGATCGAATTTGGGCATTGCGTGAAGTTCAACTAGGTTTCGATGAGGTTGATCACCTATTCTTTTCCCATTTCAAAAACTAATTGAGGATGATAGGTCAAGGGCCAACATACGGGAGCAAGGCTAGCTGTACATTTGAAGGATGTGCTGGATCGTTTTGAGCTAACCGATGGCCATTTGCTCGTTATTACGATGGATAATGCTTTCTCAAATTACTCGATGACACATGAGCTGCAATCAACACTTGAGGGCTCTGGGATTAAGTGGCTGGCATTGAGGAACCACATACCCTGCATGGCGCACATCATACAGCTGGCTGTAGGCGCATTCATGAGCAGTCTCGGTGTAAAAGGCTGCACCAAGTCTTGGGAAGCCCATCAGCGCGATCAGCAATTTGGAGAGAATGAAAGTATAGACATTGGGAAGATTCAAAGACTTCGAAAAGAGAGCAATGCTAGAATCAACAAGGTGTCGGCCATGAGACCTGGTTTGGCGACGATAATTGAGAAAGTACATATTTAATGATATTTTGAAAGTCCTGAAACTGACCTTCATATAGCAGAGAATGCTTGCTGTATTGATTATGCTGACCCCTGGTCGTCGAAATAAGTTCATTGACTGTCAAAAAGCCAAATTCCGCATTGCAGTACTTCCGATTATGGATGTGGAGAAACTTTAGAACTCTAAACTGGAGTTACTCGAGTGGGCCTACTGATTACGGGAATTCACCCGTGAATGGCTTCAAAATCCAAAATACACCGAATACTGGCAACTTTTCACAACTCCAGATCAATGGATGATTGTGAAGTATGTCATGGAAGTATTGAGGTCATTCAGATATTGAACCCTTTGGATGTCGAAGAGGCATACAGTCACATTGCATCATGTTATCACAGTATACAATGACATGTTTGATTACATGGATGGCATGATGCGAGCTTTGTCTAAGAAGAAAACTCCATAGAAAGAAGACTTCTTCTTCGCGGTGAGGTTAGCTGGACAGAGGGTCTCCAAATACTACACCGAAGTGATTCCAACGACGTGCATGTTTCCACTTTCTGCACATATCCTCAATCCTTTCCGGAAGTTGCGATCGTTCAGAAAGTGGGACAACGGAATGGATATCAATCCTGAGGACGAGACATCCGATACTACCAAATACCAAGGGGCCTTTCTGAAGTATGTGGAGAACGAATACTGGGCCAAACATCTACGCGTGCATGTCAATAAATACCAAAGCTCACCGAGCAGCGATCACATCTCCACCGCAACGGCTTCACGATCCTGTCAATCATCATTTGATCCTTATGATTTGTCCAGCAATGATGAAGAACACTTAACGCCTAACAATGTGGCTGAGACGACACCAGGATGAAGCGATCGCACTGCGCGCTTATTGACCGCCGTCAGGCTCTATTTGATTTTGCCGCCGGGATCACCAAAAAACTAGGGGCAAATCAATCCAAATCTCAATGATTACCAGTCCGACCCAATGAAGTTTAGCAGTACATTTCGGATACCGGACAGACCCAACTGGTGGCATCAACAAGAGCAAACGCACTCAAAGTACGCCGAGCTCTGCAATGTGGCGTGCGACATATTCTCTATCATACCACATGGTGTCAGAGTGGAGGCAAGTTTTTCCCTTGGCCAAGATGTTATCAGCTGGAGGCAGTCAAAAACCACAGCCAAGAAGCTTCGCGAAAAAGTCGTTATAAGGCAGTTCGCTCGAGCCATTAACGGGAATTTGGCAGGCACTGATCAAGAATTGGATAACGTGAACACTGAAAGCCACTTGGAAATGAAGAACGAGGCGGAGGAGAAGGAACTGCACAGAATGGCCCAGGTTCACAACTTCTTGGAGATGTGGCAGGGCAGCCAAAACCTACGTGCTACACAGAAGGAATGTTGCGCTTAAAACAAGCAGATGACTGCTGTGGGATACATTTCGGACGCCGAAGAGATTGTGAAAGCATCCTGGTCACTCTTTCAACATGATGGAGCGGCTGCATTCAAATTGTCAGAAAGATCTCTGTTGCCACCACATTTGTCTGCAAAGGACCTCCCTGGAGGACGAACTCAAATCTTAAATGTCCGCCGAATCTGGAGAATCAACTGTCATCAAGTCGAAAGTGACGAGGATTGCGCACCTGAAAGCATTTCGGACACTGACGATTGGCTTAACTGGAATGGGGACTCAGATAATCCAAATGACAGTGAAGATGATAGCGCGGCGGACGTTGGATCCAATATGGACCAAGACAATACCATCGAGGATCCGGAATCCCAAGAGCAGCAGGGTGTGAGCGCCGCGCCAGATGTTCCCGGATTGATTCGGCCTACATGGAAGTCAAACAGACAGGCTGAAAATGTGTTGGTGACGGTCAATGCAATCAAAACAACAAGGAACCAGGGAGTGAAGAATGAGTAGGACAGAATGCGTCAATGTTTCACCACCTTCTTTATGTATCTTGACTGAGTGTTTTAGTTAGAGATATATTATGGGCGAATGGTGAGCAGAAGCTTGTAAATATCGGTTGATAAACAGATGTATAGCAGGAGCAATGAAGCGTTTGGCAAGACACATAAATTTTAGTCATGCGTGAGCGAACAGTGCAAGAATGTTACTGCGCTCTGCTTTGCCACAGGGCCAAGTCTTAATCTGGCAGAAAGACTTCCAATAAGTTCGAATCATGATGCAAATAACTGTCGATGGCAGCAGATGTTGAATGGACGATACAGTACAATGAGCATCAACGGAGAGTCAACGATTTGTGGTCATGTAAGTAGGGTAATTAAATAGTGCTTTGGTAGCAGTTAGGCATAACTGATATATTGGCAGCGTTTATTCGCAAAAGAGACAGCAACACTGTCATTGTCCAATTCTGAGAATGAGTGTCAATGGAGCGTCAACGATGTGTGGTTATGTAAGTACGGTAATTAAACAGTGCTCTGGTCGCTGTTACGCATACTGGATGTATTGGCAGCCTTCATTGGGAAAAGAGACAGCAACACGGTCATCGCGCACTTCGGAGAAAGAGCGTCAACAGAGCAGCAACCATTTGTGGTCATGTAAGTACGGTAATTAACCAGTGGTTTGGTCGCTGTCCGGCATAAGCGATGTATTGGCAGCTTTTATTGGCAAAAGTGACAGCAACACGGTCATTGCCCCATTCTCAGGATGAGTGTCAAAATAGCATCAACGATTTGTGGTTATGTAAGTACGGTAATTAAACAGTGCTTTGGTCGCTGTTAGGCATAATCGATGTATTGGCAGCTGCTATTGGCAAACAGACAGCAACACGGTCATCGACCCATTCTGATAATGAGCATCAACGGTGCGTCAAAGATTTGTGGTTATGTAAGTACGGTATTTGAACAGTGCTTTGGTCGCTGTTAGGCATAATCAATGTATTGGCAGCTGTTATTGGCAACAGCGACAGCAACACGGTCATCACCCCATTCCGAGAATGATTGTCAACAGAGCGTCACCGATTTTTAGCTTCGCATCTTGGTTAATTTATGTTTCAATTGGTTGCATACATCCATTTACCAAATATTGGCAGCCTTTACTGCCAGAAACAGCAGCACAATGCTCCCTGCCACATCTTGAAAATGAGCGTCAACGGAGCGTCAACTCTTTTACTTGTTGCATATTTGGTAATCAAGTCATCGCGCTAATCTTCGCATTTATAACGGAATTATTGACCGCCATCATTGGCAAAAAGACAATATACCAAAAGTAAAATACGGATTCCAAATCAATGTATATTGCAAGCTGCAAAACTTACAAAAACACATTATTGGTTGTTGAAAATGCCATTTTGATAAGATACAATTAACAAACTCCAAAAACAAGAGCCTTATTTGAATCTATAGATGGACCCGCTGGGCGACCCGCTGACAACCCGCCCGATTCAGACTGGTTAGGAGTTTACCTTTGAATCATACCTGAGTTGACGGTTCGGGTTTATAGACAACCCGGACCGCCACTTTGACAACCGTTCAGTTTGGACCCGGACCCGGACCCGAAGGGACTGTCCGGAACCGTTGCTAACACTTCATCCATCACAACATGGGACCAGCTCAATGGGGAAACACTTGCTGGCAATAGCACACATTGCAAAGTTGAACAAATTAACAGAGTCAGAAGTTTCTGAATTGACAAGTTCAACCATTGATGAAACAGCTTTGGCCATACTGAAGAGACAGGGGAGTCAAGGAATTAGAATGGTAAGTTCGCAGAGGAAATTCATATTCAACAGTCAGATCTCTCCTATATTGATTCATCAAACAGACACAATCCTGCAAACTGCCAGCAAAGGATTTTCTAACTTTCAAATTTCACAAAAACACCTGAAATCACGATGTCATGTGAGGATTTTATTTGGTTCATTTGCCATCAAATGCTATATCAAACATCGAGTTACTGCTGTCATTGATGCATTACACTGGGAGGTGGTGCTACCAGCTGCGAGAACTCTTCTGAACATTTGCCTGAGGGAGTAGTCACTGACTGTGGTTGCGATTAAGAAGTGAATGTGGTCGAGAAACAAAGCTTCCTCAGCTCTGGACGGGTGGACATCAACAAACCAATTTGCCATAATGTCAGTTATGGCTTACTATACAGATCGAAATTGGGCGTTGTGAGAAGTACAACCCACATTCGATGCGATTGATATTGTGCTCATTTCTTATTACGAAAGCTAATCATGGATAATTGGTCAAATGTCAACATACGGGAGCAAGGTTAGCAATACATTTGCACGAAGTTCTGTCTCATTTTGAGTCTACCGACGGCACTTTACTTGGATTCATGACTGACTATGCTTCCTCAAAATACAAGATGACTCGGGGACTGCAAATAACCCTTGAGGCCTCCGGAATCCAGTAGCCTGGAATGATACACCACCAACCATCCATGGCACATTACATTCAGCCTGCATTGGGTGTATACATGAGCAGTCTCATAGTCAAAGGCAGCACCAAGTCTTGGGAAGCCCATGTGTGTGATCAGCAATTTGGAGAGAATGAAAACACAGCCATTGAGAAGGGTCAAAGACTGCGAACAGAGGCCAAAACTAGAATCAATCAGGTGTCACCTATGAGACCAGGTTTGGCAAGGATGATTGAGAAAGTATGTATCTCAAGATGTTTTGAAAGACCTGAAGCTGCCCTCCATATACCAGAGAATGCTTGCTGTATTGTTTATGCTGATACTTGGTTGTCGAAACGAGTTCATTCACAGTCCAAAAGCCAAAGTACGCATTGCGGTACTACCAATCATGGAAGTGTAATCATGGTGGAATTCAAAACTGGTGTTTCTTTCGGGAGCCTGCCCAATGCGACAATACACTCCCGAGTGGCTCAACAATCCACAATACATTCATTACCAGCCACTCTTCCCAACACAGGACGAATGGACCATCATCAAGTACATCATGGATGATTTTGGGCCATTCGAATACTGGACTCTAAGGATGTTGAAAAGTCATATGGTTACTCTATGTAATGCCATCTGTCTGCAATGTCATGTTCGATCAAGGGGATGGCCTCATGCTGGATGTATCAAAGGAGAAGACTCAATGGAATGATGAAATATACTTCGCTGTGAAGTTTGCGCAACAGAAGTTGTCATAATATCATGCTGAAGTGACTGCAACAACCAGTATGCTTCTCATTGCAGAACATCTGGTCAATCCTTTGCAGAAATTGTGAAAATTTAGGAACTGCGACAAGGGAATAGATATCAATCCTGAGGACGAGGATTCCTATACTACCCAATATGCAGACGTGTTTCTGAAGTGTGTGGAGAATAAATAATGTGCCAAACATCAATGAATTTCCCCAATTGAACTGAAACATGTTCCGCGCAACAATCTCTTCCCCTCTGCAAAGCAGTCTGGGTTTTGGTGAATGATCTTTTGATCCATACAATCTGTCAAGCGATTATGAAGAATAGTCAACACCTATTAACATGGCTGAGCAGACACCCGGGTGAAGCCATCGCGCAGCAGACTAATGGGCAGTTGTAAGACTCTATTGGAATTCAACTCCAGAAGCTCCCAAGCGCTGAAGGCAAGTTAATACCAATCTGGATGGTTACCACTCTAACCCCATTGGGATTAGAAGTACCTTTTGGTAACCGGATAGTACTGACTGGTAGCATCCACAAGAGGCAACACACTCAATGCATGCCAATCTCTCCAATTTGGCAAGCGACATACTCTCGATCATACCTCATGGTGTCGTCTTGGAGGCCAGTGTTTCCCTTGGGCCAGATATTATGAGTTGGAGACATACAAAATCCAATGGCGCAATCTTTCGGGACACAGTCATAGCAACAAAGTTAGATTCAGCCATTGAAACAAGATTTGCAGGTGATTCCACAGTATGTGAGGCCGGGCAGCCTCAAAATGACTTCGAATTCAAGAGAGAGGGGGAGGAGACAAAACTGAACAAAATAGCCAGGGTCGAAGACGTTTTGGAGATGTGGTCAGGGCAGGCAAAACCTATGTGCTTCACAGATGGAATCTTGCACCCAAAACACACAAATGACAGCTGCAGGATACATTTCAGATACTGAAGAGATCATCAAAGCATCCTGGTCAAACTTTCAACATGATGGTGTGGCTGCATTCAAATGGTCAGAAAGATGATAGTTGCCACCAGATTTGTCTGCAAACGAGATCCCTGGAAGTGGAACTCAGGTAATACATTTCCACAGAATCAAAAGAATTGACTGTTATCCAGCCAAATGTGATTAGGTCAGTGCACCTGCAATAATTTCCAAAACTGACACTTGGCATGACAAGAATGGTGACATGGATAATCCGAACGCAAGCGATGATGACTGGGATGCAGACAACAATTGGGATATCGAACTTGATGATTGCATCGAGGCTACTCAAAGCCCAGAGCACCAGGATGTGAAAGCTGCACGAAATTTTCCTGGATTGATTTGGCCAACATATAGTTCAATGGAACAGGCTGAACAGGGGTTGATTACGGTCACTGCAATGGAAACAAGGAGGAATCAAGAAAACCAGATGAAGTAGGACAGAATGGGTCAATATGTTATCAGCAAGTTCCATATGTTGCTTGACTGAGAATTTCAGTTGGAGAAATATTATAGAAGAATATTGAGCAGTCGCATGTGAATATTTGTTCACAAACAGAAGTATAGTGGGCTAATGGAATGATTCAGCAAGATATTACAATTTGATGGAATGAGAGCGACCCATGGAAGAAGATTACTGGGCTCAGCTTTGCCAAAGGACTGAGTCTCAATCTGGCTGAAAGGCAACAAATAAGTCCAAATTATTTTGGATACATTTATCGATGGCAGCTGATGTTGTCCAGAATATACATGAAACTGAACGTCGACAGAGTGTGAATGATTTTGGGTCATGTATGTAAGATAATTGGAAAGTGAATTGGTCGCTGTCAAGCATAATCTATGTATTGGTTGCCCTTACAGGTAGTGTTGGCAACGGGTCCAGGTAACCTGCCAGTGGTCCGGGTTTTGACTAGTGGTTACGTTCGGTTCCATTCCAGACCCGGCCAAAGACTCGACCCCCCCTGTCTTGGTGGTGTTGCTACCTGGACAGGAAATTAACCTGCGGTGTTTTGCCCGGGTCATACCCGGACCGTGGTTATGTACTGCGATTGCTCCCACTTTGGCTCCAAGTAAGTATATGACTTGTAATTGTATCGTAACATGATCAATACCCAGATTGTACAGATATAACTGCTGTTTCACCTCCTGCGTTCAGATTGGCAATCCAACCAATACTTGTTTAGTGGCTTTGATAAAACGCCCAATTTTAGCCGAAATTGGAGGGTTTTTGATTGCGACTAAACAAATACTGGTCTGATCAAACATCTGAATGCGGGAGGTGAAAGAGCGGCAAATTCTCCACAATCCTCACAATCATCATGTCACAATATGATCAGAACTGAGATACTTAATTGGAGCCAAAGTTCTGGGGTTGAAATGCTGGGTTTTTGGTGGTAAAACCAGCCCAGTTGCAATGGTCCGGGTTTTTGTGTGGTAAGACCCGTTGCAACAGTTCAGTTCCTGTTCCAACCCTAACCCGGAACTGTACTAGCGGGTTGGAACCATTGCTAACACTACTTATAGGCACAACAGTAAGTGACATGGTCACTGCCCCATTCTGAAAATGAATGTCAACCAAGCGTCAACGATTACTGGCTTTGCATCTTGGGTTAGACAAGTGGAGATTGGTTGCAGACATCTATAAATGAGGTATTAGCTGCCTTCATTGGCAAAACCAACAGTGGCACACTATCTGCCCCTTTCTGAAAATGAGCCTCAACAGAGCCTCAACAATTTTTGGTCCTTCATCTTTGGTCATCTAAGTGTACCATTGTAACAATAAAGCATGTACATTGTAGTGGCAGCCATTTAAGCCAAATCACTGAACGATATCCTCGTTACCCCATTTTGAAATTGGGGGTCAATAGGGCATCCATAATGTTTGGTCTTGAATATTGGGAAATCAGCATCGTGCGGATATTTGAGCTCATACAGATCTATTGACCGCCTTTGTAGTCCATAATACAACTCACAAAGGGGTAAACATTGATTCCAATATAATCGATACTTCCATAATACAACTCACAAAGGGGTAAACAATTATTCCAATATAATCGATACTGTAACCGGCAAAGCATTCAAAAAGTGATCACTTGATGTTGAATGAGTGATTTTGATCAATTACTATTATCAAATGGCAAAAGCAAGAGCATGAAATGAATCTGCAGACTGACCTGCTGAAAAACCCCATGAGACATCAACAAAAACCATTTCGGTCCAGGCGGAATTGCTGGGTCAGAGTGGATGCACACTGTCAGTGCTGTCAGTGACACCCCGGTGGCGGATTGCTCTGCGCCTGGAGTCAATATGACTTGTCGCGTTGCATATTGCTTTTCTCCTGCCATTTCGCCGTTTCATCTCGCTCTATCAGTCTCCTATTCTAAACTCACACTCTCGCGTTGTGGCCAGCTGTGACAATATGTAGGAATGGGTTCGTTGCTTACACCTTTGCATCGGGATTGCAATGCAAACGGTGAGACTGCACAAATCTCGCCTTGCGTTCCTCCTACAGTAAGCTCGAGGAGGGTAGGAAGAAGGTGAGATAGTATGATACTAACCAGCCATGAGGATCGATGAAATCTCGGAACGAGCGAGTGAGACCAATAGCTGGGAATGATAAAGTCTCTATTTTTGTTGTATGACAAGATGAGATGACAATGGGATGCTGTCTATCTACAACGGGGTCTCCCGAATATATGCTCCGCGTTACTCATTCCCCCACTGTTACCCTTGTATCCCCGTTCACTCACCGTCGCCCCATAATGATATTATTGGAGGCCTTAATCAATCAAGTTCGGAGATACACTTACTTGGAGTCTGTAACTGAGCGAGTCTGGAGATACACTTTGAGGCTGTGACCAAGCGAGTTTGGAGAGATGTACTTGGAGGCCATGATCATGCAAACTTGCAGGCCATATGGAGCCATGGTGGAGATAGACTTGGAGGCCGTGATTGAGCGAGTTTAGAGATGCTCATGCAGGCCGTGATTCAGCAAGTCTGGAGATACAGCTGGAGGCCATGATCGGGCGAGTTTGAAGATATGCACATAGAGGCCTTGATCATGCGAACTTGCAGGCAGTTATAGAGTGAGTCTGGAGATACACTTGGAGGCCGTGCTGTATCGGGTGTGGAGGTGCACTTAGAGGCTGTGACGGAGCGAGTTTGGAGAAGCACTTTCAAGCAATGATTGGGCGAGATAGGAGGAGTACTTGGACGCGGTCTATTTCGAGGGAGGCACGATGGCAGCGGAGACTCTATTCATTGCGTAGGTTGGAATTGTTGGAATGTACAGAGTTCAGTACAACATCGACCGAGAGATGAGAAACTTGCTGTGAGCCGGAGACTGTCGATCTTTGGATGATGCTGTACTTGGTGTATGCTGTACTCAGTGTTAACTCAAGATTATGGCATGGAGAGATAGAGAGGGATGACTGAACTTCATGTTCTTAGGTGACAGTAGAGTTGAGCACGAGAGAGAGAGAGATCAGAGGAGATGGGGAAAATCTTCGTGAAGAACTGGGACTTAGAGAATTTCGTGTGCGAGTCAATTTACTATCCCCAATACGGCAGGTAGGAGTCACAATTGAGTGGGTAATAACACCTATACTAGGTCTTCTGAACCCAATCAGGCAAGTCGTACTCCTGATGTCTCATAGCCGCTAGTATCCTCCATATCATCCTCATCTTCATCCCCATCTCTCTCATTCTCGTCCACACCTCTACCATCATCACAAGAACATGCTGTCAAGTCATCCCTCTCTATCACTCCATGCCATCAACATGATTTAACAGTGAGTGCAGCATACACCGTGTACAGCATACAATTGAAATTCTGAGTCATCCCTTGATTCTCACGATTTCGAGTGGACCACTGAATGTAGCTTCAGCTTCCGGTGTACCTCCCTACCGATCGACAGCCACCAGCCAGTTCTCCATAACAGCTTCAAGTGTAGAGTCACCATGTCACATTCCCACAGTTGTGAGTCAACTAACTGATGAATGGAGTCACGGTGCGCCGTCCATCGACCGCCTCCGAGTACTTTTCCAATCTGGTTCGATCACAGCCGCCAGGTGTATCTCCATACTCACTCAATCATGACCCCCAAGTGAATCTCCAAAATTCGCTCAATCACGGCTTCCAAGTGTCTCTCCAGACCTGCTCGATTACGGCCTGCAAGTTCACACAATCATGCCCTCCAGGTGCACATCTCCAAACTCGCACAATCACAGCCTCCGAGTGTATGTCCAGACTCACTCGATTACGGCCTGCAAATTCGCTTGATCAAGGCCTCCAACTGTATCTCCAAACTCGGTCCTTTACGGCCTACACAAGTGTATCTCCCAACTTGCTCGATCACGGCCTCGGAGTACAGTACTGAGTCCACTCAATCGTCATTTCCAGGGGCACGTCGAAATTCTCTCAAGCACCGCCTGCAGACAGTTCAGATATACGGTGTATATATGGGTAGCTATATAGATACATAGATACATAGATGAGAATACAAACTGAATACATGAGTTTTAAAAATCGTTGATTAATTGGTAGTAGGTATGATTTACAGGCGCAACAGCAGCATTCCCAAAAAAGATGTTGTTTTTCCCAGGCTGCTCTACTGTGATTCGAGGTGCTCCCAGGTTTGTCGTCTGCGCTCCCGGATGCTCCCAGACTTGTAGTCGCTGCTTCCAGTTACTCTGAAAGCTGTCAGCAATGCCCTACTAGGGTCTGATAATCACCTGAGATTGATGCATCTAAGTTTACACTCCAAATCCTCTCAGACACTCCTGGAGGCTTCCAATGACTAAAATACATTTTACTGATGCTATGCAAGGCGACCGATCGCCTGGGAGATAGGAAGTGTGTAATTCACCGTCAGTGGTTATGAGGTTTTGTCAGAGCCGTCCGTGCGGTCTGGGACACCCGGCTGTTTCCGATGGAAACTTGAGTTGTTGGTGATCGAATCTGCCAAATTCTGACCGGTTGGGAGATTTCCATCGAACCGTACACCAATCGTCGGTTTGGGTGTTTTGACAACCCAAATCGCCCATTTGGTGACAGTTCAGTTGTGACCCGGACCGTGAGCTGCAGCGAGGGTCCAGCAGTGTGATCAACCATACCCCATCGAAGTGGTTCATCTTTGTTTGTCAACTTTGCCAGAGGCTCTGTATTGTAGTAATCCTCCCCAATGAATGGTTGGTATTAATTGCACAAACCTAGGAATGATTGCACCTGAAACAGGTTATTCCACCTGTGATTCTGGGTCTCCTTTTCACAACCGTCAGGAATACCTTCAGTGCAAACAAAACGGAGATAATCAATCCCCGCCACCGCTCTCTTACGGTCGCTGTCTATAGATCATGGCTCCCTACCATGTAGTGTGTGGATTAGATAAGTGTTATGGGAATGCTACCCAAGTGTTACCCTGGGTAATATCTAATTACAGAATGAAGCAAATTTCCCATACTGCATGCGTTCTATCAACTCCCTTTTTTCAATCGTCGTCTCCACCATCCCCATCACTACCATCACGATCACCATCACCATCACCACCAGCAGCAGCGCCACAATCGCGTATTGTACTTTCAGATTATACCTCTATACACGGTATGTAATACACCCCTGAAAACTCTCAGCGACGCTGCATCCACTGTTGCATTCGAAGTCAGATCTATGGTGACAAGCGACGCCAAATCCAAGCCACATCCACTGCTACCAGCGAAGGCAGTTTCACCCCTGCCAGCGAAGCCAGATCCACCGCTACCAGGTTGCCCCCAGCGAAGCCATATTGTCAGAGAGGTGAGAGTGAGCATTCCACCGCTACCAGCGAAGCAAGTTACACCCCTACCAGCAAAAACTGATCCACCACTACCAGCTTGCTCCCAGCGAAGCCATAATGTCAGAGAGGTGAGAGGGAGCATTCTACCGCTGCCACCCTGCCCCCAGCGAAGCCAGATTATCAGAGAGGTGATTGTGAGCGTGTCAGAGCAGTGAGACGAAGCATATCAGAGCTGGGAAAGTGAATATGTCAGAGTTGTGGGAGCGAGCAGATCAGTGGTGAGAGTGAGCATGGCAGAGTTGGAGTGGGGGCCAGTATGTAAGAGTTGTGGGAGTGAGCGTGTTGGAGTCAGGAGAGTCAGAGTGAACGCTTGTCAGAGTGATCCCATGAAGAATGTCAGAGTTACAAGAGTTCATGTTAATGATGCGAAAGTAGATGTCAGAGTAGTAAATAAATAAGTAACTCTTGAATTTATAGTAAAATCCATAAATTCCAGTATATAATACATGCGCTGAAGTTGCATTACAGCAATGATTCAGTGATGCTATCAGTGAATTCCAGGTGTATTATTGTGGGTTACCGGAAACAGCTCTGGGGTGTGTTCCATTATTTGGAGTTATCAGTGTTAAGGGAGGTTATATTAGGCCATATAGCCTCTGGTAGATTACTCGTGACAGAATATGTTTTTTCAAACGACAGCAGTTTCTGACTGTTTCTACTCTATTTTAATCGATTCAGATTCCGTTTGCCAATATGCTCATCCCACATATCTTACGGTTACTCTGTGGCATTCGCATTTCTTCTGTTCCAAATAAACTCCAGCTCCTTAAAGGGATTGCATAATCCACTCAACATATTCCACCTGTTGCTTGATTGAACTGCTGTATATCAATATCTTATTCAGACGGGCTGATGCAAAGTTATGCAAGACCACTCTGATAGCATTTTGAATATATCCGTGATATCCACAAGAGAATTCATTGTCCGAAACAACATGACTGTAGGTTCACACAAGCCATATCTTGTTCAAAAGGCTAACTGTTGTGCATTCTGTTGCTTGACTTGTAACAGACTCTATGCCTCACAGTTAAAAAGCTGTGTATATATTCTGGCTGCCCAGAGATGATTCAACATTTTGTGGATAACAGGAATGGGAGACCTTTTCCTGACAGTCTTGTTGTTTACATTGTGATGGCCAGTACATAATTGCAGTCTTCTGTCCGGTTTCTTTGTACACAACACTGGTGCTGCTACAGGTGATGATTGACGTTCAAAGTCTTTGGACATATTCTCTTCCATGCACTCCTTAAGTACCACTAGCTCTGCTCCTGAGATTGAATCAAGAGGTCCCTGAGTAGGTGTCTCACATTGATTCGAGCGTACATGATGACCGATGGCTGATTGATGTGACCGACGACGATCTGCCAAAACCTTAGTCAACAGCAGTGGGAACTGATAGCACTGTTTAGGAATGTTCGCTGTTGAAGGCCATTCCCTCAGGTCTTATGCTTTGATGGCTTGATTAATATCATACAACGATGTTTTAAAGATTGTGAGCTTCCCTGTTTTACCTGTCTGAAAGAAACAGGACTCAGCGAAAATTTATATGTATCCTGCAAATGGCCATTGTGGTGGTAGCTGTGGTCCGAATATTCCCTTCCCCAGAGGATACACCAGTTCCAGACACTACTCAGTGACTCCTTGGACTGTAACAGGTGCATCACGACAATATGTAGTGCCATACTGTGAACAACACATAATCATGTTCAATGCAAAGTGTACTGCAATATGATGTAATCAAAGCCAGGGAATTCCAAGGTCAATTGGATTGTGTCCCAGATTTGTGACAAACATGGGTAACTATTCCTTATGATCTTGAATTTCCATTCCAACTTTGGCACTATGTTTGATGTCCCCAGATTCAAAATGTCTTCCATCAATGACCTTGATATTGGGTTTGTCTTGTAATTCTTCCAATGGTATCTGATGATGGCGGGCAAAATCTGGTTCCATATATCCAATGCCGGAAGCTCCACAGCCAATGAGCACATGTGTTAGCATATGTTGGTTGTTCACGGTCAATGTTCAGGTAATTACTAAATGTTTCTCCTCCATTGTTTCTTCAGATACCTCCACCTTGCTAACTGAAAGATGCAAAATTGCAAAACATTTGAAAGCATTTAAAGCAATTCTTTTCTTGTCAACTAAAACGCCATCCATCTTGAATTGACCTAATCATTTCCCGGTAATTCAGAAACTGACCTGGTTCCTGCTTGGTTTACGTCAGCTCCAGCTGCCATCATCGTGTGCATCGGCAAAAGTGCAAATGGACTATAGGTTGCGCCATGCCCACACGCATACACGCGCAGCTCATAGCAAGCTCCCTGGGGACCCCTGCGCGACACGCAGCCTATAGTTATCTATAGTCGATTCATAGTGATGGGTGCATGGGCTTATGGAACTATATATGGCTGCTGGCCGGAGATGGACCTATACTTCTCATTACTGCCTGCTGTTATGCCGGTACTGTACACACTATCGCTGCGAGTCTGCATGAGAGCCTGCTCTAGACCCTACTTCCGAGCCTGCTTGGCAGCCTGCTTGGGAGCGTGCTTGAGTGAGCCACGCTTCGGGAGGAGTAGAGTTTTCCTCCACTGGAAGCCTTTGGCCGATAGCAAACTCTGAGTTTGTGAAAGCTTTGGCTAATTGAAGGCTCTAAGTCTGCGGAAGCTTTGATGCTAATGTTGACGTAGCCAATTTACTTGTCTCAGTGCTTCTGGTAGTATAAGCACCATCACCAACACCATCACCATCGCCATCATCACCATCGCCATCATCACCATCGCCACCATCACCATCAGCCCCGGACCAAATGTGCACACATACTCCCACAATTGGTGGGAAGCGGGAAGCAGATTCCGTCGGAGAATCTGAGTTGGAGATCTGCTCTCCCCGAGATCCAATTGCTTACATTTTCTGCAGTATCTCAGGCTGCAAATTGCAACTCCATGACCGTGACGCATCGTGAGATGTTTTCGTGATGGCCGCACTGATGATTAAGTTCGGACTATAATATCAACCTACATCATGATTTCGGCCAAAATACGCCGCATGCCACCAACCACATGCCGCACGCCACAAGCCGCCCACCTCCCACCAAACATGGCCTGCCACACGCCACCAACCTCACGCCTCCCGGTGCCTGGCGTCTGCAACTCAGCAAGTCTCTAGATCGAGCATGCAGAAGCATACATGGGAGCATATAGTCAAATGAGATTGGGAGTATACCATTGAGTGCCATTGGGAGAGTACTTGAGAGCAACTGGGAGGTGTACTTGGGAGTGTCTTGAGAGCTTACTTGAGGGCATACACTCAAGCAACATTGGAGTGTGCCATCGAGAGCAATTGGGAGCGTCCTTGAGAGCATGCCCGGGAGTGTAATTGGGAGCGTCTTGAGAGCTTACTGGAGAGCGTAAGTCAAGGAGGCTGGGAAGTGTGCCATCGAGAGCAAATGGGAGCGCCCTTGAGAGCATGCCCGGGAGTGTACTTGGGAGCGTCTTCAGAGCTTACTTGAGACCCTAAGTCAAGCAGGCTAGGAGTGTGCCATCGAGAGCAATTGGGAGCGTACAGTCAAGCAGGCTGTGAGTATGCAATCGAGTGCAATCAGGAGTGTACTTGGGAGCGAGCAATGAAGTGCATCTAGCAGATTGCTTTCAAGTTGGTGGTATGCAGTGATGTATAGTATCCAGGGCACAAAATTGCATGCATATCATAAGAATCTAGTCAACATGTAGGTCCATAGAACATTCAGAGTGCCATGCGTCGAATATGCTATGAATTACTGTCCCAAAACCAGCTGCTCTCCCAGTTACGCATTGGGTAAGGTCATTTTTCCCGGTGCGGGCCTTTTTCTTGCAGCGCATTCCCCTGCCCTGTGGTCAAACCTAGCACAATACCAACATCTTGCATGCGCAAATGTTTTTGTGATGGCTTCTGCCCAACTCTTTTGTCTGCCTGGTCTGAGGTCCATTTGTGCAGGTCCAATGCCCTGAGCAACTCTTCCAGCCAGGGTCGTTACACGATCCTTATGCATGGGAGGATTTAGTGAGGAGGCAATGCCTGGCCCTGCATCTGTTGTTTGTACGGTTTCCTTGGCTAAGTTTTGTTGAATCTAGTTGTCGTGTTTCTGACACACAGTTGTAAACATAAGATATTCTTTGGGCATCTGAGTGTATTGGAAGGAATGATACATTTCTTCCGAAAGTCGCAATCTCAAGGCATTGTCAAGGGCCCAAGGATTGTAATCCACATCTGCGCTAATAAATTCAGACTCAGTAAAATACAGAAAGAACATTCACTTCATTTGTTCAATTTCTGTGATTCTCCTTTCTGCTGTGGCTGCCCTGTCAGGGTCCCCACAAGCGGTTTCCACGAGTTGTATACAATCTGGCAGGTCTCCCAGCCCTCACATTCTGTCCTACCAGACATGTTGCACATTGTGTCTCAAAGATAACCTCTTCAGGGGGTTGAATGCATTCGGCATCATTGAATGTGTGTCGGCAAAGTCACCGGCCTTGTGTCTGAGTCGCATCTGGGGTTGAGCGATTCATCCTTTTTACTGACTTCACTCTGATCCTGAACAGTCCATGGAGTATGGAAATTGCTGGCCTATGTCCATCTGGCCCTGAGGGGCAGCTGAAGTCATCCTTGCTGCTTGGGTCAGGTCTTTGGCAATCTGCCCCCACAAATATTGCACATCCACTCGAGAGTCATGTGCGTCCTTCGTCATTGCAGATTGATCCATTTGGAAATCTTCTAAGGTTCGTTCCATTGCTGCCCAGTTGATGGCTTCGGCGAGACTGTTCTCCAGGTGTCGTCAGGGTTTGTGCATTCCGGAATGGTTACAGGTTTGGTGCAGCAATTGCGGAATGTTCAAATCCAAAATTTCCTTCAGCATAACGAAGATTCGTTCTGGGCTGTTGTATACCCTCCGCACCATTTCCACAGGTTCTGTGTATTGTGGCAGACATAAGAATAGCTCAGGTGCGTGCCCAAACATCTACGGGGTTTTGTCGATCCCCATGATGAGTACACATCCATTATGACTGCTCCTGTGAAAACCTGATCCATATCTATGATAAGAGCCATTTGATCATGCTGTTCTGATGCTGACATCACAGTGAACCAGACAAATCTACCAGTGTCAGTTATACGTGTCAATCGCAGAAGGGGTGGGAGTTGGGGGTACAATAACACCATGTAAGGGCGCGTACGCCGGCGCTCGGCTGAATACGGATATGGTATGGTATACGTTTGCACATGGGCGCGAGTGGGATCAAGTGTAGATGTACGTGGTAAGATATTCCGTACAGAGCTAAGTCTCCGTCACGATCTGCATATAAGCTTGGCGGTTACCCGGTACTGGACGCCTCACGTGACCATCTGGCAACCCTAACCACGCACACTTGACAACGCCGTTACATCATCCCTCTCTTTTAGGGAAGAAATCCTGGGCTGCTGAGTACAAGTAAAGAACAAGGAAAGAAGGAATCAACCCGCATACATGCTCGTATGATCTCATAAGTCCCACGACTGAGCCGTTGCGTCCAGGGTGACACTCTGGTGCATGGGGAAACTCCACCTCCAATTGACTGGATATCCAGAGGTGGTCAAACCCAGGCCGACGCCATTTGTACTGGACCGGGTCCCAACAACCAGAAATAGAAAGAAGAAACTTTCCAAATGACCTAAGCCTCCATATCACCATTCCATCATTTCCTCCACTTCCAAGATTCGACTTCCTTCATCTCGGTGGCTTGTTTGGGTGGTCTACATGGAACTCGTCGATGAGTTCACCAGCATTCTCGAGGTTTTCAAGCGGCTCCCAGCTCGTGAGTATGTGAATGTATCCGGCCCAGTGAATGAAGTAGTGGATATTTCGGTAACGATGTTTAGAGTCAAGAATCCGTTTGACCTCCTATCCTTCCGGATCATCATCAATCACTGGATGTGGTTCCGAGGATGGTTGTCCTACGAGCAGCAGTGTGTAATGATTGAGCTGCGACACATGGAAGAGGTTGTGATTCTGCATTGTCTTCGGCAAGTCTCGTTTGTAAGGATTCTCATTGATGATTTCAATTACTGTATATGGTCCACTGCGCTTGTGGTCGAGCTTCTTTGACGGTCTAGTCGTTCAGAAGTGTCAAGTTGAGATCCACACATCGTTCCCAACTTTGAAGGTTGCGTGCTCTCCTCCAGCGAATTTCGATTCCCGTACCAGGGCTTCCGACAAAGTCTCCCGGACAAGCCGGTGAGTCTCATCCATGCCCGATGCCGTTGTGTCCGCCTGTATTTCCGACCTCAGATTTCCTGGGGCTTTCGGAGGCTTGAACTGCATTGGCTGATGGAAGTGTTATTCTCCCAGGATGGCGTCATCCGGGTTGAGTGATGAACTGAATTGTTGTAAGCAAACTCTGCCAAAGGTAACAGTTCTGCCAAGTTTTCCTGCTTGTAGTTGGAGGAGGCCCTTGAGTACTGTTCTATTGTCTGGTTTTGCCATTCCGTCGGGCCATCGGTCAGTGGATGGAAGACGGTCGACAGCGTGTGGTTAATACTCAGGTGAGAGCACACTAGATTCCAGAATCGGCTGGAAAACTCTTTTCCGCGATTGGTAGCCATGTTAGCTGGTACGACACGTTTGCCGATCACCTGTTTGAAACGCATACGTTCCAGCTCTCCTGAGTCAACATCCTTCCTGCAGGAGAAGTAGATTGCCATTTTGGTCAATCAATCGACATTTACCAAGATTCCCGTATACACGGAGGCCGTTGACTCAGGGAGGTCCATGGCAAAGTCCATGGTCACTCCTTCCCAAGGTCGGGATGGTGGTGCTAGTGGTAGGTTTGTGCGGGGATGTGTGTGCTGTGGTGCTTTGATTTGTTGGCATAGTTCGCATCTGGCGATCTATTTTTGCACGTTGGCGTCCATTGCAGGCCAGTGGAAATCTTGTGAGACTAACTCGGCGGTATTGAGAGCTGCAAAGTGACCGGATTCGGGGCTGTTGTGGAAAGGCTTATGACTTTGTGGCGAAGTAGGTCATCCTTTGCGAGATATCTCCTCCCATCATAGGTGAGAACTCCGGTGGTGACTCTCCATTGGTTGCTCGATCCTTCCTCTAATTCGTTTATTCTTTGCAGGTCAGGGATATTGACGATTGGAGTGCCCACAATCCTGTATTTCACATCCGCAGCCAACGCACCAATAGCCTGGGCTGTTTTGAGTTCTTGAAGCAGGTCATTGTACGGTTCAACGGTGTGAGCTGCCAAGGTTGCCAGTAGCCACGCGGTCGGTCTCATCTAGCCTATGTTGTAGTCGCGTCTTCTCGATGGTCCATCTGCCGGGTTCTTCCTTTCTTCCAAGTGTTCGATGAAAAAGTCATAAGAGGATAAGATTTCCGCCCACCTGGCCTGTCGTCGAGAGAGCTCTTTGGAGGTTTGGAAGTACTCGAGATCCTTCTGGTCGCACTGGATCAGGACCTTGTAATTGGCGCCCTCGACATAGTGCCTCGATTGTTTCATTATCTCGACATTGGCCAACAGCTGCCGATCATGTGTATCGTAGTTCTGTTTGGTGGGAGAGCATGTCCAAGAGTAGAAATTGACTGGGTGAGAAATCCCGAATCCGTTGTACTGGTTATGCATGGTGTCTCTAGCGAAGCTGCGTGCATCGGCTAGCTGAATGATCAGTGTTTGTGGGTTGAGATGTTGAAGAATCGGTTCTTCGGTAGAGGCCTTTTTGAACTTTCAAAATCCGCTTTCAGCATCCCGAGTCCATTCCCACATCTGTGAGCCTTGTGCCTGGAGCAAGTTCAATATGGGAGCCATCACCTTTACATATTTCCAAATGAATCTCCGGTAGAAATTTGTGAAACCAAGAAGCACTTGCACATCCCGAACTAATTCCAGAGTCGGCCAGTCTTTGATCGTGTATAGGCGGTCAGATTCCATGCCGATTCCATCCGAATGGATGACAAATCTGAGGAAGCCGACTTCCCGAACTCCAAATTGGCAGTTTTCAGCCTTGCTTAAGAGTCCGAATTCCGGTAGGCGTTGCTGCACTTTTCGGGCGTGGTCCTTATTCTCCTTCTCATTGGTCGAGTAGATCAGTATGTCTTCATGGAAACACCCTGTGAAGTCATCAATATCAGGCCGTAGACATTCATCAATTTAATCCTGAATCCTCGCTGGTACATTTGTCAACCCGAAGGGAATAGCTCAGTATTCGAACTGACCATAGCAGGTTCGGAATCCAGTTATGAACTCGTCGCTTTCCTTGATTGGGATGAGGTGGTAGGCGTTCCGGAGGTGCAGTTGAGTGAAGATCCGGGCTTCACCCACTCGATCGAGTAGTTCTGAGATCAGAGGAAGAGGGTATCTATTCATTACCATGCCTATGTTGAGAGCTCAATTGTCGACACACAACAGTACTCCTCCGTCTTGTATCATTGCAACCAGCATTGGTGCTGGGGGCGAAGATGATTACCGTTGAATGAATCCGTTCGCCAGGTTTGTTTCGATGTAGGCCGTAAGCGACTTCAAATCGAACTCTGAGAAGGTGTAGATCCGCCCGTATGGTGGTTTCGAGTCAGGTTGCAGATTGATTGCATGGTCAATTTGCCTGTGCGGTGGGAGTGTCTCGGCCTTTTCCTTGCTGAGGACATCCACCAATTCCTGAAATTGTGCTGCAATGCGACCACCATCATCTGTTGTTACCATCTCCTCGTCATCTATGTCTGTTTCTATCGTCAATAGCCTTGTTTGCATTGTAGTGTGTTTGGCAGAGTGGCGATGGGTATGGTAGCAGTCATTCAAGCACTGTCACTGTTTCTCTCTTCTGCCGCAGCTACCGCCGCTACTCCTGCTCGCGCATTCTGCATCCTGGGGTTTTCCTCACCCTTGGTGATGCCATTCAGAGATGCTCCCAGCAACCTTTGACATTCTCCAAGTCGTATGGCGAATGTCTCGACCACTTCCCCACGAGCTGAGAGGTCACCGAATGCGGTAGCCCCGAGTAGTAGTATATACGGGGGAGGCTCATGATCTGTGTGTGCGTCACCACGTTCCGGCAGAGGGCTTGCGCAATCTACTTCTAGAATCTTTGCCTGTTGCGGTCCATTTGGCGTTCGCAGGGCTGTCAATCTATCTTTTGTCCAGTCGATTTCTGGGTTCCTCGGCTTACACGATAGCAAGCCCAGAACAAGGTTGTATGCCCTCGTTGGGACGACCAAAACCTCCAATTCTTCAACCAGTTGAAAGCGTTCAAAATGCTGAACCAAGAGACTTGCCTTTCGGCTCTCCTTTGCAGACATCATCACCTGGCCATTGAGACCCTGGGTGGAGGTGAATGCTGGTTTGTGGGGCACTTCGAGTTTCGTGAGTAGGCTCAGTGATTTCAAGATGCTCGTTGCACCGCAGGCGATTGGTGATTTGCCTCACTGCACGTTGCCATTTATGTTTTGTACAACAAATTCATGGATGATATGCGCGGAATCCTGTCTCTCGGTGCCACATAGGTATTGGCTTAACATCAGAGCCGGACTTTGCAGAATGAATCTTGATTTCAAGGCGATTCTGGGCGGTTGTATCTCATCCAAGGTTGCAACTAAGGCTCGGTTTCCCCAGTTCTCCAATCCTAACTCCTAATCGCCCAGCCTGTCCCGTCGAATCGGATACTGAGAGAGGTAGACTCGTTTCTCTGCTGCTGCGTGTCGAATGCCTTCTGGCACTTGATGTTTCTGCCGTCATAGCCGCTGTTGATGATGTAGTTCTGTTCTGGTGGGTTCGAGTTGCCGTAATTGGTAAAATGGTAGGTCATGTGGGCTCGGCTGCCGCAGAGTGTGCAGTGGCAACTTGCTTTTCGGCATTCGTAGACTTCCTTTGAAAGCCACAGCAGTGGTGCTAAGTTGGCACAGCTGCCTCCATTGGACATTCTGGACCTGGCCGATTTTGAATTATCGGTATTGTTGGAAATATTGGAACTACCTCAAGTGTTTTCTGCAGGTTCGGAGATGGATGCTCGAAAATCACGTTTTTTATCGCTGCCTTTCTGAGACTCCCCTGCTTGCCTGTTCTGGTGCTGTCCACCGGGCTTTTTGTCATCAGGTTTGAACTCCGAGGCCGCTGCGCAGTCGAACAGTTGGTTGAGTGTGTCCAACCTGTCTTTGCGGCTGGAGATTGAAGGTCTGACGTTTGTCTTAAGTGCGTGCCCCAGGCCGCCCATACCATGTTGTATTGGACCACTTCATGCGGTATAAGGTTCCATCCAGCTCTCTTCCACTTTCCTTTCAAGCGGTTGGCATAAACTGAGACTGGTTCGTTTGGTAGTTGCTGGTACTCCTGCATAGCTCTTGTCGCTGAATGGAGGCGCCGATCTTCATCTCCGTACAGCTTTTGAAGCTCGTTCGGGCAGAGTTCGAAGTTCTCCAAACATGGGTCCTTAGCCTCTCGGAGATCGCTAGCCCACTCTGATCGGTCTGTATTTTCCGTCTGTTGCTGAGTTGGGTCTGGGTGGTTATCCCAGGTGTCGAGAAAAAGAACTACATACTTGACTTGATTCTGATCGCCTCGTGGGAATAGGTGCTTATGGGATGCAAAGTTTGATTGAAATGTTTCGAGAAACATATCCAGCGTTTCTGCCACGCCGCAGTACCGTAAGGGGTCACCAAATCTCAAAGATCATGGACTGATTTCCAGGATTCTCCAGTCTGTCAATGGTTTAGCTGCGGTCGAGTACGGTGAGCATTCGGGTTCTCTCCTGTTTCCATTTGGTTTGTTGTTCGAAAAGGAGTTTAAGTAGCATCCGTAACTGTTCAAGCATCTCCTTCTCGTTGTCTTCAGTGATCTTTGACAAGATGTCATCTCTGCCTCGATTATCCTTGCCATCTGGTAAGGTGGAATCATCCTGGACTTCCTCTTTGTCTTGATCGTCAGGATCGTGAGCTTCCTCATGATGTTGAGTCTTGGCGGCATCGTTATCATTGATTTCGTCTTCTGGTAGTACCGAGACATGGCCCGTAGGAATAGGTGTGATTCAGTTTAGCAAAGCGCGAAGTGATTCAATGCTCGCACGCGTTTTAGGTATACCCAATTGCCTTCTCTGTATTCTCTTTGGAGGCATGGAGGGTAATTGACTGTAAATGTTGATTTCGTGTCTGTCGCAATGGGTCAATTGAGGGGTAAATTTGTGTGATTTCGTGTGTAAAACGTATCCATTTCCTGAAAAACCTAATATAGGCTAAGGATGCGTACACCTGCGCGCGGCAGTATAGGGCTATGGTATGGTATGCGGTGGAACACGGACCTGAGTGAGATCAGGTCAATAAGTAAGTGATAAGTGATTCGGTACGAAGCTAAGTCCCCGTTGCGATGTCAATACAAGGTTGGTGGTTACCCTGCACTCGACACCTCATGTGACCGTCCGGCAACCCTCACCACGCATACTTGACAACACTGTTACACATTAAGAGTAATACAAACAGACTTTGCTGGAATTGCTGGTGCTGCCACATGCCCGACTATTGGGTGTATTTGGGCCAAACAATCATTGCCTTTGCAATCACAAGGTTCTTCAGGATCACACGGACACCAAGACGAAGCTTCCAATTATCTAGTCCAGTGTTGCACAATTACTGGGGCGTTAGTGTCCAGACACTCACCATCGGTGGCTGACTCAGTCCAGGAATAATTCCCAGTGGAGGGAACTGTGGATCTCTTCCAATGGTAAACTTCCGATGGTACTTCCTTGAAAGTCGATACAAGTGTAGTGTCAATGCTGTTAGAGACAGAGAATGGTTTGGGTTCAAACCCAAGGCACGGTGACCACACACAATCAAACAATTAAGTTCAGAAGGCATTGTTACTGACGTACATGTGCATCCAAACCAGGTGATTGATGTGGGTACTGATGGATATTGCAGACGGAGTGTGGTGGTAATTTGTCATTGCAATCGTCGCAGATGTGTATCCAATTCATCTCTGAGGTTAGATACACCCAACAAGATGGAGAGCAAGGTTTGTGACAATACTTCCATCCTATCAAGGGATGTAGGCACATTCAATATCAGGTATAGTGATATGGACTTCTTCAAGTTCACCGGGCGAGGTCGGATGTTGGAGATATTCGTAACGCAAATGTGATATTCAAATAAGACAAAATAGTCAAATACGTATTGATGCGATTAGAACAAGACAAAGTCAAAATTGTTTCGCTGTCATCTATTTTCTGTGCTAAAAAAAAAAACCAGTAAAGAGAGAAGAAAAGGAAATCCACCAACCTGATTGAACCTCTGTATGTATAGAGTCCATCTGGCAACGTCACAATCTTGCCCATGCCTCGATGTAATATCTGTATCTTGGTCTATGATCTCATCCACGACCAATGTAACTCTTATCAACACAACAACGCCACAACATCTGCCATCGCACTCCTCTGACTAATCCCTGATCAGACAAAATTATCCAGCCCCCACTACACAATATTCCCGCACTAACTCCATGTCTGCAAATATCGCTGCCTTTGCATATGACGAATTCCTTTTTGCTGTCCCTCCGCCTTCCCTTCCTACAATCTGCCATCATCACTCACAGCCCAGGCCATAATGATTGAAGTCTGATTGTTCATTGGACTCAACCTGTACATATCCGACCATTGTAATGCCATATTTCATAGGAAGCATATAATAGTGAAGTCATTCCCTTGTAGAAGTGGGATTATTAGTTTTTGGTTGGGAGGTCAAATTTGGCATTGAAGAACATTGTACATACTTGTGCTTATTCTGGACTGCACCTTTGGAAGGTATAGTAGTGAGTTTAGCAAAGACATGTGTTGAGTAATCCAATATTGATCAAGTGCAAGTGTAAATGGACTGGAGGTATGTTGCAACACAAGGGTTCGGATTCAATGCAGTGGAGTTATTCAAATTGATACATTCAGAGGATGGAACTATTTTTCTTTGATATTACAAACTGAATATACCAGCATCCCTCCAGGCAGTATACTCAATCCATTGTATTGCTATTTAGACTTAACTCAACACTAATATACTCAATCCGGGTTAGTACTGTATTAGGCAGGAAATACTTGAAAATACTTTTCTACATAGAAAATGCTGCAACGCACCAGACTGATCAAGCTCCCTTCAAATTTGATGGCACTGCCAGGTTAAATTACCCAGAGTCTAGAGATGGAATGCCATATTACAACAATGAGAATAGACCCAGTACACCTAGCCTAGTGCCCCAACCCTTAGACTTCCTAGGATTTTATACGTACTGACATTGGGAGTCTAACCCACATTGAGATCTTGAAAAACATTAGGCGAGACGGCCTGGAGACAGCACTCTACAAAAATGTGAACTTAACTCAAGAGAGCGGAGCGATGGGGAGGTAATAGGTTACATCTACCTGGGTCAATACTGAGTATTTTTTACTGAATTCTACCAAATATGGACTCACTGCAGCCTTAACCTGAAGCTGATCTGGGCTTAACCTGGTCACTCTAAGTCACTTTATATCACAAATTCCCTCCAATTCACTTATTGCCCCATATAAAGTTGATTTCTTTTCCCTTAAACTGTACTTTCCATGCAAACCGTGCTGAAACCCATGGTGTTGAAATTTTAACCGGGTTGACCTGGGAACTTTGTGTGGAGCAAGGTCTCCAGGCTCTCTCACAACTTCATTCCCTTGCCACACTATTCCCATTTTGCCACTTCCATTTTCATCTTAGTGCACACGTACACAACTGAGAGCCTGATTCGAGGCCACAGTACGCCCGACTTTTGCGGCCCTGCGAACGGTGTCACAAAAAATCTCCCCATTTCCCTTTTGTGTAATAGAGTGCAGAAAGCCAGCGGGACACGGTTCCATATCAAGAAGTGTGCCCGACTTATCCCCCCTGCGAGTACACCTCCTGAATCTGGTAGCATTCCCGATATGGGGCCGTTTAACATTGGCGATATGTGTGCACTTTTTTAGTTCGGAAAATGTACTATAACTGGTGATATGTAGGCGCAGACCGTACTTGGCGGTGTGCGAGTGAGCGAATTAAATTTCAGTCCTACCCACTGGTCTGGCGATCGGATGCAGACAGTGTCTACCAGGTGGGTAAGCGGGGTTCCCACGTGCAAGCTACAATAGTGGCCAAATTGTAACCAACCAGCACTTCAACAATATTTTTTTAACCAACGGGAACCGATTGATAACACGTAAGACTTGGCAAAACATGAATCACTTTTAGTGTGACAAGGGAATCAATCGGAATGCTTTGTGCTAACTGCAAGCTTGCAATGCCCAGCCTGCTTCGGAAGGTGGTTGGTAGTTTTGTAAAGTCGAAAAGATAAGAAGATAGATATGTATTACTATTGGGCGCGTAGCGGGTGAATGCGGAGTGTCCAAGACTGTGGAAAGCATCAAATACGTTCGTGCGAATGATCGAATCCATTCCAGCGGATGATCTAGCACTGCGTTTCCAAGACAAGGAAAACGGCTATACTTTTTTCAAAGAAGGTTCGGGTTTCACAGATGCCGGAACACCTCCACCGCACATATTAAGAATGACAGTTGCCTGAACGCAACAATTTGGACCGATAGCACTGAGTTGTATCGTGCACTGCGTCTGATTCGATGCGAAAATGCGGAGACAATAACTTACACCGCGGAGGCTTTTTCGGATCTTTAAATCCTTTCCAGGCGTACGCACATGCAGGGCAGTCAATCTCTTTACACCTTGGGAGGTGTCGGACAGAACCTGCCATATATTGTCCTTAAACCTGGTAGTGGAATTGCCAGCGCTGATAGAGCAAACCATATTTACCGAACCAAATACACGCAACCATCGTTATCATGGGAACATATGACCCACAGATGTACGCTGGTCGTCAGAGTAGGTAATTCTGGGATAGTATATTGTTGATCCAGGTGCAAAAGAAAACGACATTAGGAGAAGTATGAGCAGGGATGGCAACAGTCTGGAATTCGTAGTATACCAATGTTAGGCTGTCATCACATCGTGACACACGTGATTTCGTAATGAATGTAAGTTTAAATCCGATAAAGTTAAATTGAACGTTCACCCAGTGCTTTAGCTACCCCTTATTCATACAGGATGATTGACCGCAATTTTGATACAATAAGTAACCAACCGCGACTCTTACGTAAGGTTGAGTTGTCTAACTGTACGTGTGTGAATCTGCACCGGTTAAGTTCATTTGTACCCGACGAGGATCAGACAGTTGCTCTCGTGCATGTATTGAAGGAGAAGACGCAGCTCAAATACCGGCTCGCGTTAGCAGTGATCAGCCTGTCATCACCTGTTTCAGAAGCGTGTGTTATCAATATCGAGCAAAAACTGCAGCAAGTAAACGCCAAATATTTCACGCTTTCTCTTGCTATTGGATACTTATGCTCACTTTTTTTACCTCTCTATCCTCGTTTGCAATAGATCATTCATTTACAGGGTACAATGTTCCCCTACCTCTTCGTCAACAGTCTCGGCCTCAAGAGACTGGATATATATGGGCCGGCCAGTTCAGATCTTTAGATTACCTAGACCACTGATTCACCTGCCGCCCTAGGCATATGCCAACACAAATTGAGGATAAATCTGACCGGATTTTTTAATGGGAACAGACTGGTTGTTCGTTTTCTCGCTAGCTATACCGTCCAAAACTAATAATTTATGCTCGAATACTCGAGGTCTCTCGCTTATCGAAGGCTGAAGTAAATGCAGCGTATGCATTCAGAGAATTGGAAATACATGACGGCCTCCATTGATGCCAAACGAATCAACTAGACAATTTTTTCTGTGTATGGGGATTTGGTGGTATATTGGTATGTGATTTCGGCAGCCGATCATACCTATGAACATAAGTTAAATCTCGCCCAAAATTTGCACACGAGACTGTCTTGCGTATGCGTGATTCTAGAACTCGATTCTGGTGCCATTCAGTATTTATGGGCTAATGGATCAGTTGTCAAAGACTTGCTTCTTCTCAAAAAAATAGTGATTCGGGATTCGTCTGGTTTGAGTTCTGACTACACCCTGCAGCTATGTGAAACGCTTGGCTGTTCCAGTCACGCATTTATGCAGACATTCGATGGGAGAATACGTGGTGCTAATACAAGGAACATATAATTCGTTCACCTAGAACCAAAACTTGCTCATTCTAAACACTAAACACTGTCCTAATCAAGCAAACAGCCGCACAGTTTACTTACAGACTGTTCCAAGGAAGGCATTGCAATCTTCGCACCGGTCTAGAGCGTCACAGTCAGAGGTAGCAGCCCGTACCGACCAGTCCAGAGGAGAGACCAGACTAAATTGTGCCACTCTTGCACTGGACCGTTCCGGCCTGAACCACTCCATTACTACACATAACACGTATCTAGATATAGATAGATTCATCGTGAAGTGGTGTCAATAACATAACTCTTAGTCCAATGAATCCTAATATCATAGCATACCTATTAGGATATCTAGGCCAATTTGGACATCCTACTCGAAATACAAGCCCGCTCGCAGCAGGTATAAACCTAACTCTAAATGCAGCATATGACCAGTCGAGACGGAGCCTAGACCAGCCTGATGCAATGTGGCACTAGTCTGACCACAGTCCAAAAATATCGTGGATAGCACTGGACTGAACCCGGACGGACTGCTGCGCCCCCGATCAGTACAAACTTCGAGATAAGGTATCCAACCGCACTCACAGATCCGTTGCATGTATTTTACAGAATATTGTGGGCCAAGACCCCTAACAATGTAAACCAGTGAAGGAAGACTCTGTTCAGTCTCCTCACCTTACTCTACGCCTTTCACCTTTCCTCTCCCGCATTTCAATAATTCATTCATCCACCTCCGTCTAACAAAACCCGCAATAATAAACACCGACATCTGCGATCATCATAATGGCCCAAGTCACATCTAAACAGTCACAGCCAGTGATGGTGCAATACCCACCTGAGTACCCTTCGCCACAGCAGCCGGTTATGGTGCAATATCAGCAGGAATACCCTTCCCAGCAGCAGTACATAATCCAACCAGACCAATCTCAGCAATATGTAATGCAACCAGACCAATCTCAGCAGTTTCTACAGAGGCCATCGCATCGGACGGCGGTGCCAATTGCTTCACTTTCGAAGTCTTCAGTACCTATTGACTGCCCCAATTGTCGCGTTCGTGCGGTCACCGCTATCAGCTACCAAAGTGGCAATCACACTCAGTAAGTTTTTCCTCCCTGTCCAAGATAGTAGCTGATGTATGTGATGGATATAAGTATGTGGGCCGTTGTCTGTACAGTCTGCTTGCTCGCGCCTTGTATCCCCTACCTTGTCAAAAGCTTCAAGGACGTACAACACTCTTGTGGGAATTGTGGGGTCCCAGTGGCCGTGTGGCGCCAGAGCGGAGGTGTCGAAATTTTAATCCATTAAAAAAAGATCGTTGGTCTGAGGATGGATGATCTGGGTTTCGTATTGTTGGCTGGAATACCGAGCGCAAGTTGGATTGGATTAATGCTCTATGATTTGGTTGGCAGATTACGCTATTCCTAGGATTTTCTACTTCTGATTGTACACGAAACTTTACTGTGTTGTTAGCTCGGACTATGAGGAATATAACTATTCGTTTGTGGGGGGCGTTGGCCGTTATTTTTGATTTAAATCTCCTGTACTAGTCCCTTCGCGGAGTGTACACACTTGGTCAATGCTCTGCACGCATGTATGCGCACTCAGCTGGTCATATCCAGCTGAATTCAATCGGCGTAACTAATTGCTATCAGCCCAGCGCAACTGAGAATGAATATTAAACAAAACACATCACTACCTAGGCCCAACCAGAATCAAAAGTGACTTCGAGAAAATACACGACGAGACGCAAGGGAGCAGACAGATTCCATTTCCGATGATGATAGTACCAAGAGCGGTATGGAAAACGACCAAAATGATTTGACCGAACTGGATACTGAAGGAGAGGGTCTCGAGGAAGAAGAGGGTTTCGAGTAGGAAGAGGTCATTGGTGAGGTAGAGGAGGAGGGGGAGGAAGAGGATAATGTGGAGGAAGAGGGCCACGAGGAAGGAGACGGTTTCAATTCACGATATGGAGCACAGTGTAAGTGAAGTTGCACCACGAGGGTGAGGCATACAGCTTATCTTAGGGATCATGATGATAGTGTACAGAGTAATACTTATTTTTGTTGAGTGTAATTAGTACTTTGTCTGTATGCGCCGCGAATGAGCTAGTTCTCTCACGGAGGGTGGGACTCAGTGAAAGACAGGTCACTCCGCGGAGAGACAGCCTCTGTGAATGGACTAGAACGTCTCCTAATGCGCAGCCGACAAGTTTCGGCGCGGTCGTCGGCCCGAAACCATACAAATGTACGAACCGCTATCCTGCCGTCAAATCTCATGGCAATTGTGTTACTAGATAAAAGGAGAAGGGTTAACCAATATGTTAGTTGGCGATATAATCCTGCGCTGCTACCATTGTAAGAACACTGGCGAGTCTTATTACCGGACATCTTTCATCTCGTTTCATCACAAATCCTATATGTACATATTCCCCACTCTCTCACCACCTTTTGATTGATATCTATACTACGTGCTAGCCGTAGCAGACACCTTGCGCAAGATGGTAATGAAAGAGGTTTGGTCCCTGCAAAAGAAGATACTTCATTATTGAACTCAACGGCGGTAGTATATATTACCCGGCACTCGCACATGATATGGTACCCAGACACTTTTACCCACTTATGCAACCACCTGCCTACACCTGTCTACCCTTCTCCAGTGTACATTTTTCATCCCCCACCACATCCATCACAATAATAACCATACCCAATGGACATTCGCTACCAACTATTGTAGTTGATTCCACCAATATGGTCCTGATTGGCTTCATATGTTGGAAAATTACAATATAATCAATTTTTATGTCATATCTAGTTGGCTTGCTCTTTTGCAGGTTTTGTTGATTATAAACATAAATTTCATGGTAGAAAAATGCACAAAAGTAGAGGGGGAACTATACCATTGGGAAAGTATAAATGAATTGTAAACAAGGGATAAAGGAATCAATAATAAGAATGTAAAGATTGACATGCCATATCATAGATATATCTTGTATTTGGTTTGATCTTTGAATCAATATATACAGGACCCATTTGATCTGGCCCCATTGGGTACATAAGTATTCTAAGATAGTTATCAGCAGAGTACCAATATAGTGCAGATAGAAATATACCAGGTAACAATGTTTCATAAATATAGAAATAGTAATCAATGAAAGAAGGTGCTGCATGTAGACTTATATCAAAGATCATCTTCAATGTGCTGATCTATCAAACTTCAATGTTGACTACATAATGATTATCTTTTCACATAAAGAAGACAATCTCACAAAGATTAAGACCGAAATGGAGCGATAATTGAAATATCCAAATGCGCAATTATTACGCACACTTTGATATCATCATGCAGATGTGGCTAACTATCCATGGAGAGGGCAATTGAGAATACTTCAAGGTAAAGAGGATGCAAACTTTGCAATATAGTTGAAGTTGGAAATAGCATTCACTTGTATCACTGATGCGATACCAAAATGGCTGCTCTGGGAAAGGTAGATCTTGTAGAATTGGTGATAGCCTTGGATACCAGGATAGAGTACACATGAAGGAGTACTTTAAAAGCACAGTTATTGCAGTTAGAGATACAGGTTGTAGCTTGAAATGCACTTGGAAGAGGTGATTAAGTTAATTTGATATTAGTAAATTACAAGGGAGATTGGCATAGAGCGGCCATTCGATTAATAGCCCAAGATGGACAAAGTTGTACGCATGGCAATGACAAGTGTGTAGACTTTAGCCTTCGCACTGGTGGATAAGCTGGCTGTAGATAGTCAATCCACAGAAGATCAGTGTTAGAGTTAATTTTGACTGGAGGATACAGAATGATTGAAGAAAATATCATTGAGCTATATGGAGACAGTGGGGCTGTATACTGAGTGTTAATGAACTGTTTTGGGAGAAAGAAAAATGGAGGCAAGTGATTACTTGACACTATGGAGTAATAGGGGAGTGGTTGACACGTCACTAGCAACAATGCTTTGAAGCTATGTCCCAATCATCAGAATGCTCCTTTTAGGATAGTTGCTTATACCTTATTTCATGGGTGTATCAATTAAGTCCTACAGTGTGGCACATTAAATAGAATATTATGATATGCATGTGATTATATTCACTTGATGATATATATCATGCAGTATTACACAAACTTGAAACCAAACTGCCTAATATACATAATCACAAGATCACAAGTATATGCTAAAGTAAAGATCTGATTGCACTCTAGTATACACTTCCACATCCCTGACCAAGTCCTCGGAAGTACATGCTCCCAAAGCTGCCTTCTTGAGTCCAAGTGCACTCCCAAGTACACTCTGGGTATGCGCTCATGTTCACCTCCAAATACATTCTCTAGTAAACTCCAAATCATACTCTCATGTATGCACCCAATTGAACTTGATGGCACATACCCAGCTTTCACAATAACAGACCCCCAAGTAGTCACATTAGGCACTCCCAAATACACTTTCAGTATGCTCTCAAGTAGACCACCAAGTATGTCCTGAAATCCCATATTCAGCATGCATCCACTGACGCTGCTGATGACACTTCATGGCACACTTTCATCCTGCTTGACTGGACATTCCTAAGTGAGCTTTCGAGACACTCCGATCTACACCCCAGAGTACTCACTCAAGTATACTCCACCGTGCACTCTGTGACCCACTACCACCATATCTCACTCTACCCTCCATAGTATACTCTCAACAGCCAAGATACTCTCCACCTTATCTTACTATATATGTCAATCAATGGTTGTACTTGCTCTATCCGCAGACTTGCAGCATTGCAGGGGCCAGTGACTGGGAGGCTTCAGTTATGTGGCATGTGGCAAGTAGTAGTCAGTGGGCAGTGGGAGGTGTTCAATAGTGTAGCACTTGGTTGGTGGCAGACTGCATAAGGTACCCAATATTTCAATGTCAGTTGATATCATAGTCTGAAACAGATTGTAACCATTGCTAATTGAACTGGATATCAGGAGGCCTCATGGTCCTGGTATGGACAATTACAGGTGTAAGATTCTATAAATATGAGTAACGATGCAATATTGCAGAGAGAGGATATTTGACTCAGATTTTAATGCTGAATCTTTGGCACACTGCACATGGATGGCCTGACTGTGGCCACAGCCGATGGAGGTGATATTCCCTGGTAATGAGACTGTGAAAGGGATGGTGATGTTGATCATGATGGCGGTTGGTAACTGCAATCCTAGTAATAGATGTATTTAGCAATGTTGATATTCTATGTCAGTATCAACGCATCTACAAACTTAGAGCCTTTTATTAGCCTAAGCTTTCACAAACTGAGAAGTTTGAATTAGCCAAAAGCTTTCCAAGAAAATGACTACTCTTTTGGAAGATTTGCTCTCCAAAGTATGTCTCTCATGTGTGGTTCTCTGAAACAATCTCCATAGCCGGTTATCAAACAGACATTCACGTACCCTCTCAAGTAAGCTTTTAAGACAGCTTCGATGCAGTTTCTCAAGTTGGCGTTTATGTGTCACCGGGCGTTCATGCCGATCCAATACTACTGTGTATAGCTACTGTGAAGAGTCCAGGCAGCAAAGACAGATCTACATTCATTTTCTGCTGCCAGCTATATATTGTTCTATTGGCCACCTCAGATATCACTATATATACACTATAGAATACTAGACTGTATGTATATCAATGGTCTGTTAGTATCATGGTATGGGATAGATAGATGGACATGTATAGTTCATGCAGTGTATAGTCGATGTGTACTTCTACTGATAAAGAAGAACTCAGCTTTACAATCTAAATTGTGTGTATGTACAACAACTTGAGAAATATGAAGTGTGACCTGGCAAATCGGATTGTATGTATGTCTGTACTTACTCCACCTCAATGGGTAAAACAGTTGTACCATATAACATTCCCTATGTGCCAGATTCTATGGATAGTTAACCAATTGGTATTGTATATATCTCCCATTCACTTGCGCTACAGTACAATGATTTGATACTACATGTATCGTCATCTCTGTCTATCTCTATATATTACAATGTTGGGTTTACTGACAGTATACATATGAACAGACAACAAGTATACTTTTAAAAATGATGTTGATTTCCCAATAGTTCAATGATTACAAGTTAACAACCAAATTGTAATAGCTCTGGTACTCCTGCATCTAAATTACCACTTCCAGCTCACACTCAACAATCAATCTTGTAAACATCTATATCTGTCATTTTTCACACAATCAGTAGAGTCATATACTAAGTCTTAGCTCCATGTATCTCTCTTGCCACATGGAATTCATCCATACATTGTGTATTGCTACCAATTTGTGCAACTCTAACGTTTCATTATCTCACACTTAACCATTATTCTGAAGATCATACAATTCCTCCCGCCTTATCCACCTGAACTGGCTCTGCACAACCGCATTGGAACTGTGGTAGTTAGTTTCACCAATCAATTCTATAATAATTAGAACTATGTACAGTCACCGATTCATCAATTTTCTTGCTCTTTTTCCTTTGTCTCATCACTTGTCTCATCTTTTTGAAATCCTTTCACAGCATAAACTAACTGCCATAATGGTCCACAGATATATCATGAAGATGAATAATATCCTTCTATTGTGTGTTAGGGGTGAGTTCTTTCCTAGTGTTTAACAGGACTATGTATTTAACCCCATACAGGTTGGTGAGGTGAAGGGCAACTGCTGCCATGTGAACTTGTCTGTGCTCATGGTAATGAACATGTAGGTCTGCAAAAACAGTGACAGTGTGGTCCGATGTAGTTGGCAGAATACGCCGCGGAGTACAAGACATATAACAATATTGATGTTACGCTGCGGACAGTGCATTTTGTTCGAGTGGTTCATAATGTCGACCACCTCTTACAAGTGATTGACAAGTAGAAGTAATACTGGATAGAATTCTGAATATTATTTTATTGTGTTTTGCGCTGCTAATGTCTGACTGTCAATTGCTGCTAGAGCTTGATTCTGTTCATTGGTGGAACAATGTGCACAGTGTATGTTCCAGTCCTCACGATAGTCCCCATCAGAATTCTGGCTATGACAGTATGATTGCTCCACACCTTGTCAGGAATACCATGCTTGATCTCGGGTTATGTCCTGTTGATGTAGCCATGAATTCCCTCTATGTTATCGTTCTTGTCTTTGGGTGGTTTCAAGTACTATGCTCCTGACTGGGGACATCCTCAGACAACATATCTAACGCACAACAACGACAGCTCATATCTTCAACCTGGACATCACGCTATTGTTTTTTCAGTGGTACGAATATCTGCTGGCATATAGCCTAACACTGGATATTGCGATTATATTCATGTCTGACTACAATCTGGGTATTCAGCAATTGCATCGGAGAATACATCCGTGACCAATTCATACTACCCCAATTTTCCTATATGACAGGCATGCGGTGTTGTTTCGATCAATACTAACACCAACGAATGAGCAGAGTCAATTCAAATGTCCTGTCATGCGGGAATATAAGTATTCTTTGATGGACTGGGTGATGATGTCTCGACTATTCACTGAGCGGGAACTAACCCGAACTGTTTCCACAACTGAGGAGCTTGGTTGGTACATTCTGTGTAATGGCATATTGCATGACATTTGCTTGAGAAGTGATGCTTGATAATTGCAAGTGAACTGTGTGTCATCGCGCTTTGTAGGATTTTGTTGGTGTGGCAAATAATTATATGCACCACTGACAACTTTCGTTTTCTACATCGCAGTCATTGTGTCATTAATGCATCATCGTAAGTGAATCCACTCGAGCTGTCCTTCTGCACTCTGATTGATTGGGCTTGGTGTCATGTGTAATCCTGCTAATAAGGACATGACTGACAGCACAGCATAGTTTTGTAAATCAGTGTTATGTACTTTGGTCATGTAATCTCTCTTGTATTGGCCATGATCTCGCATATGTCTATACTGCTGCCACAGGAGAACCCCTACACAGTATGTTCTGGCATGCAAATGTATCCTGCACAAGGCTGAAGTTCAACTCCACATTCAGTTGTTCCGACAAGCCTGAAGAGATTTGTGTTTACCCACTATTCAACTTTAATCGAATCTTACAATTGCAATGTCCAAGTGCATCTACCATATATCATGGTTTACCTTGAAATTTACTTCATCCCCACCTGGAAATGTATCTATAAGTTTGCTCATTTTCCATCTACAAGCGCTGCCAGCACTGTATGAAATACACCTTCATATTTACTCTTCCTCACCTGCCAAGTGTATGTCTCAATTTGGTCAATATCTATCTGCAACTGCTGCCAGGATAATCTCTTAGTAAACCTTCTCATCTGTGCCAGTTGGTATTTAGGAGTATTCCTCTTGACATGGTGCAGTGCCAGCTGCATACATACTACTGAGTACAGTTCAACCGCTTTAGTAGCATGGTCAACAATATGTGCATGTATAGTTAGATGTTGACATTGGATACATGTAATATCATACTATAGCAAATCCTATTGTGATGAAAGAACACTAATATCAAATCAACAATGATTTTGAGATCGAAGAACAGAATATAATGTGACACCAAGTAGAATTCGAAGTCATAGCATCAAATCAGGGGTATATTGAACATCCTGATACGTAGACTTAGCAGGTGTGAAACAGGACTATCTAAATTGCTATATTTTGCTATATTATTAATTTACCGACGTAACTTCAAAATAACTTCAGCTTGGCTGGAAAGACTTGATGAGTACCTGAGAATACATCCTACATTTGGAGGTTCCTACCCGATCTGTGCACTGTTGAACTGACTCTTGGAATAAGCTACCGTTCCAAGGAAGGTTGGGTATTGGTTTCAAATTATCTTACATTGATCTGATATATCACAACCTTATTGCCTTTTATGTCTATGTTAGTTTTCATGATTCCAGACTAGATTGTACATTATAAATATACATATCCTAGTGTAAAAATTTTTGACTCTCCAGTCGAAGTTGTTATCACAAGTAAGAGTACTATGTCTGACTGAATATCATTTTATGCAGTGTTTCTTGAAATTACAATATTACTCTTTGACATACTTAAAAAAAATTATAATTTGGTGCATATCAAAAATTTCACAAATAATACACTATGTATTGACTCAGGAACAGCTACCTACACTATTCCATTTGTCATTGTCAGATTGAAACAAATAATCTCCAATGACAAATTGCAAGAGTATACTCCATGGTGAAAAGTCACAAGTAGTTTCATTCTTGAGACAAACTTCTATCATAAAGTGAAATACTTGGTCGCTTGAGGGTATCCATGTATTCACACGTTCGCAGAAGTAAATGTATTATTCTGATTCAAAACATTTCTGAGGCCATTGGAAGTACAGATAAGACTATGCCAATGATTATGACTCGACTTGCCACTTTTGTACGCAGAGTGATTATTCATTGAAAAATCCCATGTCAATGCGGCAATTGCCAATTTAGAATACAATCAACCTGAGATTGCCCCTGCCAACATGCACTCATCAACTTGAGCATTGGCCACCATACAACGTGTTCTGAGTTCCTGAGTTTCAATGGGAAACAATCATCAACAGATTCACTCTTTATGTCCCACAGACGTTCACATCGTCATGGAGATGCATATCCATAAGTCAAGTAATCACCCCTGATCTCACCATTTTCTGATGGGAGCTGCTGGAGATCTGCTGCACTGTCTGAGCGACAAAGATAATAGAGAATGCTGATATTAGATTGTGCAGGCTAAGTTCAACAACAATCACCATCACCAGGTTCAATGGCATGAACTATGTAAAATGGGCAGTCATGATGGCCCTACTTCTCAGGAAGATGCCAGTGTATGGTATCAACAGATAAAATGATGACAAGCCGAAAGCATCAGCTGCAAATGTGACTGCCACAGAGCAGTCAACTCCCAGTATCTGGGAAATTGCAGCAGTGTGGTCAGATTGACTACGGGGCTAGCCATGGAGGAGTGGATTAGGATGGGATGAATTCTCATCGATGATTCGAAGACACTTTGAAAAAAACCTCCATCAGCCTCAAAGTCAAAGTTGGAGCCCAACATCATTGAGACAAGAGAAGACCATTGAATCTTCAATTTCAGGAAGAGCAGCAGTGTTGAAACTACACATTTTGGATTGATCGGACGATGAAGGATCAAAATCTGTCAGCTAGACGGACAGCAACATCGATTACTGAGACTGACAATGGTAATACCAACATAAATTCTCCGAACATTATGATGATCAGTGACCAAGGACATATCTTCCACCTCGTGCATGGATTGCAAATGTTTGACACGCGGACTGTCTTTCTGACAGTGATGATGCCCCAGAATAACACGCTAAGCACCATGTCTGATGCGATCGTCACCAAAGTTTCCCACAAGCATGCTGCAATTATCACGAAGAATCTGCTTCCTCCACCTGGTCTGCTGTTTGCAATGAACAGTGCGAAAGGCAGGAAAGGCGGCCATGGGGTAAAGACGGATCAGGGAGAACAGGATAGACATGAGATGATGCAGCAGCAATGCTTTCATCGTAAAAGGAAAGGGCACAATGTCAAGACATACATGAGCCATGACACAGTGATACTCCAAAGCCTGCCGACTCAACAGTAACAGAATTAACAGACTCTTTTTCAACAGCTAAATTTAAATTGGTCCTGAAACCATAAGCAAACCTTCCAGACACACTGGTCGACCTCACCTGTGCTTCTCTGTACTTCCGGATGCTTCCAGGACTCTCTGGAGCGAAGCATTGTGCTCTCAGTCTGTGCATGAGTAATCTCAGGTCCTCCTGAAAGGACCTGCAGTGATAAAGGTGCATTCAGAATACTCCGATGTTGGACTTACTGGATTGTAATATTCTGTAACATATGTGACCTCTATTCAGGTCAGTGGGAGACTTTGAGAGCAGCTGGGAGCAATGTGCGGCACTGGTTGAGACGTGGTGCTGTATTCACACGGCATCCTGTGTCAAGTTGTCTGTTCTGTTTGTCTTTGTCACTACAACAGGATTCGCTATGTCATCACTTGCCATGTAACACATCTAAGTCTCTCTATATATCAACTACACAGAAAATATGGCTGCAGACAGTGCTCGAGTGGATGTGGAGGAGCTCCTGGAACCCTGTCTGACCGAATATAGCGATTCACTTGGAACCTGTTGTGGTGGGAATATTCTGTTCTTACCACCTCCGCCATTAGGTTTGGCAGAGGGAAGGAAGGAGGTGGATATGGTGATACATGGTTAACGGAGAGAGACTGAGTTATAGAGGGGGCATACAGAGATACAGATAGTATATACTTTGGAGACCCTAGGGTCGATATACATCATCTCATCATACCAAATACATACTTTATCCTTCCTAGCTCCTAGTCCCACCCACTCTTGCCAAGCCTTCATAAATCCACACAATATGTGTGCATTCTACCACGGCCGAGTACCTGTTAATATCCTCTTGTACAGTTGCTACACTCCTCAACACGGAACCTCTCTGCCTGATGGATTGGCTTGAGATTCCATGAGAGGTGGGGTGGAGTGTTGATAATGAGCTCTCTACCTTCTATCTCCACTGTTTCACCACACTGTGAAGGTGTTAACGTTGGAGACATGCTTGGAAGCTCTGATAGAGCAGGTTAGCAGATGCACTTGCAGGCCATGATTGATCAACATTGGAGGGCAACTTGGAGGTGGTCAATCTGGAGACCATGCATCAGGAGGGAGGCTTGATGAGTACTGAGGCACGATTCATTAGTAAACTTCAAATTTTGGGAATGTGGAGAGTTGATCACAAAAGGTCCACCAAGACATGAATGATGAGAGACTGGCCGGAAGCAGGACAATCGATCATGGGTTGTTATAAGTACTTGGTGTACACAGTACGTGGTGGATGCAGTACTGGATGTTTGCAGTACTCGGTGAATGCAGTACACAGAGTGTGCAGAGATGAGAGTTGGTAGTACTCAGTGTAAGCTATACTCAGTGTATGCGATGCGTGGGTTTGGCAGCTCTAGGTGTATGCTCAACTCGGTGATACCAAATTATCATCCTATCACTCGAGGGGGATGACATAAGCTCTTGTGCCTAGCTGATGGTAGAGTTGAGAACAACAACAAGAATGCTAAGGGGAGATGGGATAAATCATCATGAGAGAGTGGGAATTCATGGAATTATGTGTGTCGGTGAACATACTGTTCTGGAAATGACAGGTACAGCTCACAATCAGGCAGCAAAGATCACAGATGTGAGGGCTTCTAATCCAAATCAGGCAGGTCGTACGTCTGATTTATCATATCTGCTCAAATCCTCCATATCGTTCCCATCTTGATCCCCCATTTCTCATTCTTGTCCACAACTCTACCATCATTGTGGAACACAAAATAACATCATCCCGCCCTATCTCTCCATGCCCTGAGTATGAGTGTTCACTGAGTAAACTATACACTGACTACCCCATACACTGAGTTCTGCATCCGGCGAATACAGCATGCACCAATTGTGTCACTCTTCCCCTGATTGTCACGTATACAAGTTGACACCACATTGAATCTTCAGCATCCAGCATGCCACCATTTGTGATCTAGTGACATCACCTGGCTATCCATGCAAGATTGAAGGTAATGTCTTCTTGTGCCATTCCCACATTCCAGGTTACTGGAACACACTATTGAATAGAGTTGTAGTACCCAGCAATCCTCCAAGTACTCCTGCAATCTCACACAATCAAGGACTCCAAGTTCATCTTCAAACTTGCTCAATCACGGCCTCAGCGAGCATCTCCTAGTCGACTCACTCAATGCCTCCTGCTTCCTCTGCAATTTAACTTGATTACAGCCTCCAAGTGCATCTGAGGGTTGACTTTGTGTTAGAAACAGTTCCGGACCAGGACTTGGTGTACAGGTCTGGGTCCACACCGAACCGTTGCCAAATTGGTGGTCGGCGGTGTCAATACACTCAAACCCTTAACACATGTACAGTTTGATGGAAATCTTCCAATCTGTCTGAATTGGGCGGGTTGTTGGCAGGTCGCCCAGTGGGTCCATCTATTGATTTATATAGGGCTCTAGTTTTTGCAGTTGGATAACAGTGTCTTACCAAAATGTTGTATTCAACAGCCAATGATTTGTGTTTGCATGTTTTACAGTTTGCAATATCGATTGCTGTGGAATCTGTGTTGTTCAATTGATACATTGTACATTGGCCTATCTAGGCGGTCAATAGATTCGTCATGTGCTCGAGTATCCACGCAACGCCCTGAATACCACATTTGCATGACCAAACATCATTGAGGCTCTGTTGACTGTCATTTTCAGAATGCAACAGGGTGCGTGATGTTGTTGTTTTTGCCCCTAAACACTGCAAATATCATATCAATGGATGTCTGCAAATAATACGAACTTAGAATACACAAGATGCAAAGCTAAAGATTGTTGATGCTCCGTTGACGCTCCTTCTCAGAATGGGGCAGTGACCGTGTTGCCATCTCCATTCCCAATAAATGCTGCCAATATGTCAGTTAAGCCTAACAGCGACCAAATCGCTATCAAATTATCATACTTACAAGCTCGAAAGTCATTGATGCTCAGTTCACTCGCATTGTACTCAATTGTCCATTCACAATCCACTGCCATCAAGAATTGTTTTCTTAATGTTTTGAACATAGTGGTTGTCTTTCAAACAAATTGAGACGCGGTCCTGTGGCAAAGCCAAGCCCAGTACCATTCCGGCTCTGTTTGCTTTCATACTATTGAAATTTATATATCTTGCAAAAAGAATCATTGCGCCTGCTATTCATCTGTTTATCAACTAATATTCACAACTCACTGCTCACCATTCACCCATAAGATATCTCTAAATGAATCTCTCGATCAAGCTAGATACAGCAGCTGGTGAAACATATTGTTGCATTCTGTCATGGTGATTTTTCATTCCGTTATTCCTCCTCATTTCCTTGTATTGACTGTCACTAACACCTTTGCAGCAAATCACTTTGACTTCTGTATTGGCCAAATCAATCTGGGAACGTATGGTGCGGCACTTTTGTTGCACTGCTCTGTGCTTTCCGGAAGGTCGATGCCAATGTCATGCTTCATATCCGATCCAAGCCCGCTGCACAATTCTTTCCACTATCAATTGAATCATCCAAGTTGCAATTCCAGTGTAGCCAATTGTCAGTGTCCGCACTGCTTTCAGGTGTGGTATGCAAATCACATCTGACTGGATGACAGTCTATTCTTCAGATTCTGTGGACACCTGATATCAGAGTTCATCTTCCTGGGAGGTCCTTTGCAGACAAAGCTGGTAGTGAAGGTGATCTATATGACAACATACATGCAGCCACGCCATCATGTTGAGAGAGTCACCAGGATGCTTCGACAATCTCTTCCGTGTCCGAAATGTCTCCCAGGGCTGTCCTCTGCTTGGTTCAAGCACATCATTCTTTCTGTGTAGCATGTAGGTTTTCACTGCTCTGCCACATTTCCAAAAAGTTGTGGATCTTGGCCATTCTGTGCAATTTCCTTTCCTCTGCCTCTCTGTTCATTTCCTGGTCATTTTCTGTGTACGTTGTATCCATTGCTGGTTCATCGCCTGCCAATATCCCATTATTGGATCAAGCAAACTGCCTTACACTGACTGCTGCACAAGGGGTCTCGGCTGTGGTTTTCGACTGACTTTGGCCGATAACATTTCACACATGCAAACAACTGGTGTCCACTCCGACACCATGCGGTAAGATAGATATCATGTCACGTGCCACATCGGAGAGATCAGCATACTGGGAGTGCTATTCCTCATTTTGGCGCCACCTGTACGTGACATCTGGTGACCAAAATTGACTGCCAAACTCCATCGTGTCGGAATGGTAATCTGATATGGGTTCTACCTTCGCAGCGATAATGGGACCTGCATTTGTAAATAAACACATGCCATGGAGTACTCTCAGTTCAGTCACGTGATATGCATAACACCTATTCTTGACAATGCAAGTCAGCCAGCCTAGTGGTCTTTAGCTGGATTACACTGGAGTCGCATGTCGATTGAATAAGCAGAAGAATGCTGCTTAGCGGTTTGATCCAAGATGAAGTTACAATGCAACCTCAGCAGGGAAACTAGGTTCAGCCATGCCCAAAGTGTTCAACCACACTCGCTACCTGCAAGCTGGGGGGACATGTCTAACGGATTAACATTCACATACATGGCAGTCGATAGTCAATATGTGAGGACACGGCACTTCTGTCTTCTCCACATAGGTGATAAGAACCACCAAGATACTTCCAGGCCAAAGTAAATGGTCTCGGTCTAAGCATGAAGTGACTGAGGGAATTATGATGTTGCATTCTGACAAGAGGCCTAAAGCTACCCTGCTCATTGGTTTGAGTTAGTATGCATTGCAATGTCAGACTCGAAATTAATACGAGTTGACGCATGATGTTCTACCACGGCATAGTATCGCTTGGAAGCCCATCAAATCTATTATCCAAGGCAATTGACCTTGAAGGTGAGATATAATTTTCAATGAATACTGACCGATTGATTATCTGCTACTGTTCCCACTACCGAAGCAAACGAAATATGAGATGTCTAAGTGCATGTTCTGTCTCTCACATCGTCTGACTTGTTGCCACCCAATGGGCCACGTGATTCTCATCAGGAGGGTAAGGTATGATATCACATTGCTTGAGCACGATTACCTATCAGGAGGCATGACGTGATATCATTGCGTGCTAGCATTGTGTGACCTCGATTATGCGATCGAAATAATTGTAGATATCCGATTAAAATACTGCTCGCCAAACCCTCAAAGACAACTATAAAGAGACAGCATCTTTCCTGCAATGTGATGACCAGAGGCAAACAGCAATCTGCAGTCAACACTCAACTACACCGAAGAAGTTCTAAAAATATTATTTAGAATTGTATGTAGTATATTACCCTCAAAATTACTTCTTTACTACTAAACTGTGACCTGGCTCGATATGTCTGGGATCAGATTGACAGAATCTGAATACGCTCTCCAGAAGAAACTTGAGTTCTTCAGACATCTAATCTTCTCTTGAGAACAGCAACGTTGAACCCATGTCTTCGGCATCGTCATAAACTATATGCATATGGACGGTATCGGGCATTTGTTGGAGCGGTACCTCTCAACAGGGATGTTACCATTCGAGGAATTTTCCGACATTTATTTGTTCCCGGGAGAGGCAAAATCTTCACACACCATGGTTCCTACAATTCCTGGAGGTGAATAAATTGTTCTGCTCCTGAAGAGGGTCAAGAGGTTGAGCCTGAGGATAAGACGGGGAATAAAGGAGTCTCTTAGATCGGCGGCTGTAGTTAATTCAATCAATGTTGTATTGAGTATTGGGATCAAGAACCCCTGTAACATAAGCATTGAGATTTGGATTGACTTGTCGCTAGTTATTCGGAGATCCAGGCGGTGAGTGCAAATGGTGCAGGGCAGCGGTGAATAAGCATGCATCATGATAACTCCGTCCGGTTGCCATTTCAGCCACAATTTCACGTGTTACGCATTCTTCATCATCACTGCGAAAATCATATTGATGAATGGAAGATTGACCGGATCGTGAAGCGAGTGTGGAGGAGGAGACATTGTTTCTTGGTATGCTGTTGGGACCAATGACCAGCACACACCTATATTTGACACAGTATTCATTCTACTCATACTTCGGAAATGCCTGTTGGGATAGTGTTGTATACAGAGTCTCTGCCTCAGGATTAATATCTATTCGCTCGTCCCAGTTCCTATACGATCCCAACTTGTGGAATCAATGGATCATATGTGCTGAAATGCAAAGCATACCCGTCGTTGGAGGCACATCAGCACTATATTTGGAGAGCTCATGTCGTGCTGACCACACTGAGAAGTACATGTTTTTATTCCGGGGAGTCTCCTTGTTAGGTAAGGCTAGCATAACGCCATCCATATGGTTGAACATGGCACTGTAGACAGTGGTAAAGTGATCCAATTTGACCATATGTCTCTTCGACATCCAAAGGGTCATGTATCGGATTGTCCTCAAAACCTCCATGACCTACTTGTCAATTGTCCATTCAGCCTGTGTTCTGAAGAGTGGCAAGTATTCACAGTATGAGAGATTTTGGAGCCATTCACGGGTGAATTCTTGTAATTGGTAGGCTCACTAAAGCAACTCCAGTGTCGAATTCCAATGTGTCTTGACATCGACGATGGGTAGTGCCGGGATGGGCACTTTGGCATTTGGACAATCAAAGAACTTCTTTCAACAACCAGGTTTCACTGTAATCAATACAGCAAGCATCCTCTGCAATATGAAGGTTGGTTTCAGGACTTTCAATATATTTTGAAATGAATACTTTCTCAATTATCTTGGCTAAACCTGGTCTCAAGGCTGAGAGTTTGTGGATTCTAGCATTGCCCGCATTTCGAATTCTTTGACTCTTCCCAAGGACAATGCTTTCATTCTGTTTAAATTGCTGATCACGCGCGTGGGCTTTCGAACACTTGGTGCAGACTTTCACACTGAGACTGCTCCTGAATGCACATACAGCCAGTGGTATGACGTGCGCCATGCATGGATTGTGGTGCCTCAATGCTGGCCAGTGAATTGCGGGGGCCTCAAGGATTGATTGTAGTTCACGATTCATCAAGAAACTACAGGAAGGATTACGAGTCGCGATGCCAATCAAACGGCCATCGGCAAGCTCAAAACGATCAAGAATGTCCCACAAACGAACGGCAACCCTTGCTCCAGTATGGTGGGCCTTGAGCAATTATTTTTAATTAGCATTCAGAACGGAAGAAGAATATGCAACCAACCTCATCAGATTTGAGTTGTTCCTCTGGCACTGCCCAATTTTGAACCATATGGTAAGCAATGGCCGATGTTGTGGTTAATTTGGTCATTGGTGTCCACCCGTCCAATGCTAAACTAACTGTATTTCGGGACCGCAACTGCTTCATAATCGCATTGACGGTCAATGAGGATTTCTTCAACCACTGTTGAGAAGGGTGGCGGCGGTGGGCGGCCGTATGTCACTATGTGATAGAATACAAGACAATCGTAGCTCGAGATGTGACATAGCTTTCCATGGATCATGAGCCAAAACACAGCCCAGAATCAAACAGCGATTGCATGTGTCATGGTGAAATTTGGACGTGTCATAGTCCTTCGCTGCCAGCTTCGAGTGTTTTGTCTGTCAATTGAGTTAGTAAAGATCAAACTGGACTGTCCAATATGAAGTTCCATTGCACACTTAGTATTGAAATTCCTCAACTGCCTTCTCCCCTTAGGATGGCCACAGCTGTTTCATCGACCATTGAACTAGTCAGTTCAGTAACTTCTGATACTGTCAATACATTGAACTTTGCAATATGAGCTGATGGCATCAGGGGCTTCTCGATTGAGCTGGTCTCATGTTCCGACAGATGGTGCAGAACTTGATGACAAACGATACATATTATTCCAGTGCTACCGTTCTGCTGAATTCTGCAGTGGAAGTTGTATCGCCACGAAGTAGCATGTGAAAATTTATTCCAACCAATATGACATTTCGAGCCTACTTTCATCGCAGTACATCCCGCATTGAAGATGATTTCCAAAGTCAGGTTCCTCAAATGACGAATAAAGACGGCTACATTCATGGAAGAGGTCCTAACCCATAGTTATGAGTTATTGAATGATATTTGAATCTGAGATCGCGGTGGGAATTCTATTGATAGGTAATCCGACTCGAGAGACTGCCAACAGTCACATTGTTGTAAAGCAGAATGTGGGTTTTTCAATATTGACGCTAGAGCTATAAGCAAAAGAAGTCAGATCTGTGAGATATTGCATGCATAGTTGTGAAGTTGTATACAAGGACATATTGAAAACACTGACCACATAAAACCATATTTAGTCACAATTCAATGCAGGTGATTGCTGGGTAGCATACTAAGCCCACAACAAAATGGTTGACACTCCCTGGGTGCGCAACTGTAGGAGGCGGACGCGATATTGTCACTACGATGTTCACACATGAAGGCAGTGAATTGATTGACTATGGGTTGATGCAGTTCAATACGCCTTGTATTTTGCATGATGCAAGCCAAAAATCGTTGATGCTGCATTGACACTTACTATCAGCAGGTGGTAGCGAGATTGTCGCTAGCATTTTTGCCCATAGAGGTGGCCGATAGACTGATTATGGGTCAATGGCAATCCACAGTGCAGTGAGTATGAAAGATGCAAGCACAGAAATCGTTGACGCTTCCATGATGGTCATTTTCGGGTGGTAGAAAGGATATCTTACATAGCATTGTTGCCCATGAAAGCCGCCGATACAATCGTTGTGGATTGATGACATTTCTTCGCAAATTGATTATCGAAGATGGATCACCAGGAATTGTTGACGCTCCGTTGACGCTCATTATAAGGAGATGGTAGCAATGTGGTCAATATCATTTTTGCTGCCATATGCAGTCAGTGCTTTGATCATAGGTCAATGACGTTGGACGGCAGGTTGAGACTCCAACAGGCAAGAACAGTAATCATTGATGCTCCGATGAGGCTCATTGTTACGGCATTGTACTGATGTCGTTGCTGGCATAGTGTAAGGCCGTATATCTGTATATGGCCGCGTATGAGAGTATATGAGAAGATACAATTGCACACGTGGATGTGGTAATATAATAGAGTAGTTGATAGGTAAGAGTATCGCTAGCGATTTAGGAGAGATCGCGAGTCGTCTATATATGGTTGTCGGTTACCTGGCCCTGGACACGTCTCGTGCCATTGGCAAGTACCTAATCATGACTGCCATTACATCATCCCCCCCTTTAGGAGCAGACCCCCTGGACTGCCACATATGTATATATAAGAAGAGAAACCACACAAAAAGAAACAAAACCAATGCGTACGCCTCTGCACAACGTAATAAGTTCCCCAACTGGCCAGTGCCTTATGAGCAGCCTTACGGCGCATTCGGTGCACAGGGAAACTCCACATCCACTTGACTTGTCACTGGAGGTAGTAAAAACACGTGCCGACACCATCTGTACTGGGCCGAGATCCATAGGAAAGGAAGCAATGTGAAACCCTCATGGAAAAACATCCAATCCCACTCCTCCGAGTCCAATAATCATCGAGGCTTCCCTTGACCCTCTTGGTGAAAATCATTGAACAATTCCCGCGCATTCACGAGATTCTCTGCAGGCTCTCACCTAGTCCGTACATATCTGTAATCCGGCGAGTGTACAACATAATGGAGCTTCCGGTCAGGTTGTTTAGATTCGAGGATCCGGTCAACTTCCCATTCCTCAGAGTTCTCGACCACCGTCGGCTGTGATTCAGATGGCTGCTGGCCGGCAGAGGGAGGTTTATCGCGGTCGAGCAAGGAGAGGTGGGAAATGTTGTGCTTCTGGATTGCATATGGAAGGTCTGATTTGTAAGCATTCCTATTGATGACCTTACTCACCGTGCACGGTCGTGTCCATTTCTAATCCAACTGCGTTGATGGTCATGTCGTCCGGAAGTGCCGCGTTGAGAGCCAGACTTTATCTCCAACCCCGAAAACAACCTCTTTGCCGCTGGCGTATTTCGTCTCATTGGCTTGAGCCTCCTGCGAGTTCTTTCGGAGGGTTTGGTGAGTCTCCTTCAAGCCAGCTGCGAAAGTGTCAGCTTGGATTTCCGAATTCAGGGTGGATGGTTGCTTCGGGGCCTTGAACTGCATCACCAGATGGTAGTGGAAATTCGGCCAGAACGGAGTGATCCTCGCAGACGCGTATATTGCGTTATCGTAAACGAATTCGGTTAGCGGCAAGTGTTCGAGCCAATTGTCCTGCTCTTAATTGCAAAGATCCCGGAGATACTGCTTCATTGTCTGGTTTTGCCGCTCCGTCTGCCCATCCAGCTGGGGATGGAAGGCTGTCGAGAGCCGATGGTCTGTACTCAAGTGAGACCATGCCTGTTTCCAGAATCGGCTTGTAAACTGGGTGCCGCAGTTTGTAACTATGTTGTCGGGGGCGCCTCGCATGCAGATGACATGCCCAAAGAAGAGCCGCGCCAATTCCGGCGAGTCAATATCCTTTCCACATGGTAAGTAGATTGCCATCTTTGTCAGTCGGTCCACGATAACGAGAATCCTGGTGAAGCCCCATGCCGTTGACTCTGGCAAGTCTGTGACAAAGTCCATCGTGATCCCTTCCCATGGCCGTGATGGTGTCTCAAAGGGCATGTTGATCCCGTGCCTGGTGTGCCGAGGTGCTTTGATTCGGTGGCATACTTCGCAGCCGCTGACATACTTACATACACGCGAGTCCATCGCTGGCCAGCAGAAATCCCAAGATACCAGCTCAGTTGTCTTGAGAGCTCCAAAATGACTGGACACAGAGTTGTCATGGAATAGACTTAACACTCTTCCGCGCAGAGAATTGGTCTCTGGAACACATGTCCTCCCCTCGTAAGACAAGACTCCCGCGACGACTTTCCATTGGGTCTCCTCTTTGGCTGTATCTGAGCCACATATCATTGGTCGGTCAACAATCTTCGCCGACACGTCTACAGCAACAGGATTGGAACCATGGGCCGAGATAATTGCTGTCATGAGCTTGTCGTATGTTTCCACTGAGACGGTTCCCAATAGACGTGCCACAGGCCCTTCGTAGCCGATCCCGTATTCAGCCCGTCTGGATGGGCCATGGGCTGGGTTCTTGCAGCCATCCAGGTGCTCGATGACAAAGTACTAAGCCGAAAGAATTTCCGACCACCTGGCTCGTCTTCTGGAGAGTACTTTGGATGTCTGGAAGTATTCGTGATTCTTGTGACCACACCTGATTAAGACCTTGTAATTGGCGCCCTTGAGATAATGCCGCCACTGTATTGTTGCTTCCACAATGGCCAATAGCTCATAATCATAAGTGTCGTAATTCTGTTCTGCTGGAGAGCACTTCCAGGTGTAGGAATTGACTGGCCTGAGAACCCCAAAAACATCGTACTGATTGGGAATGCACGTAATTGTGAATCCACTCGCGTCCTTTGGAGAATGATCGGCTTGGCCAGATTGACATGCTGTAGGATTTGTGCATCGGTCAAGGTCCTTTTCAGTTCCCGCAATGCCAATTCGGCTTGCCGCGTCCTTTCCCATTTGACTTTCCCACAGTCTTCTGACTTCTGGTGTCGAGGTTTGCCTTTCGGTGGCACGCCAGCCTTATCTGTCTTCTTTGGTAGTTCTGAGGGTGAAAGAGTCACCTTGCCACAGTTCCGGATGAACCTTCGCGAGAAGTTCGTGAATTCGAGGAGCACCTGGACATCTCTAATTGACTTTGGTGTCAGCCAGTCGTCGATTGTGGAGATGCGGTCTGATTCCATGCCGACTCGCTCAGAAGTGACAACAAACCCCAGAAAACCGACTTCCGAAACTCGAAGTCGGCACTTTTCAGCTTTGCAATAGAGGCGGAATTCCTTAAGTCCCTGCAGCACTTGGCACACATGCTCTTCATCCTCCTTCTCATTTGTTGAATGGATGAGTTTGTTGTTGAGGTAGCATAGCGCGAAGTCGTCAATGTATGGCCGTAGGCAGTCATCGATTCAAGACTGGAACATAGCTGGTGCCATCGTTAGGCCGAATGGCATTACCCAGTACTCGAATCGCCCGTAATGCGTTCGAAAAGATGTCTTGCATTCGTAGGCTCCCTTGATTCGGATGAAGATATTGGCACCGCGGATGTCCGGTTTTGTGATTATCCTTGCCTCCCGAACACGGTGAAGCATCTCTGAGGTTGAAGGAAGGGGATACCGATTGTTCACCGTCGCCAGATTGAGCGCGCGGTAGTCCACACACAGCCCTAACTGTCCGTCCTTGTTCATTGCAAAAAGGATTGGCGCTGCTGCCGGCGATGATGATCGCTGAATAAACGCATTGGCTAGGTTTGCCTCGATGTAAGCCTCTAACGTCCTCAACTCAAACTCTGATACGGTGTAAAACCCCCTATATGACGAGGTATAGCCGGGCTCCAGGTCAATTGCATGGTCGGTTGACCGATAAGGAGGGAGTGTCTCCGCCAGAACTTTGCTGAAGACCTCCATGAATTCTCCGTATGTAGCCGGAATATGTCCTCTATCATCTGTGGGCACCATCTTTGTCATTGTGCCGGCGCCATCTGCACCCGTTAGTTCTCGATTCATAGAAGATATGTACCGGTAAGGAGGAAGATCCAGGAGCCCGGATTCAAAACGTTTCGCAAGAATAGGGCCAAGCCCAGCAGACCAGTACTCCCTTCGTGTCTTGCCGAGCCGGCAACGTTTACACGACAATGCCCTTGGGAACATCTTTCGGACCATTGCGTCTGTTGCTCTCCGCTCGCCCGTCCAGCGCCTGGTGCCAATCTCACTCACCATCAGTGATGCCTTCTACGGTCGCAGCCAGCAGCCCTGTACAATCTCCTACTCACAGGAAGAATGTCCCGACGACCTGCTCAGTGGCCTGTCGATCCTCAATGGCAGTTGATCCGAGTATTTCAATATCTGGGATACCGGCACCTCCTTCGGAACACGCCTCCTGCCTAGCCGTGGATTCTGGTACATTCCCGGGGCATTCCTGATGATCTACCCGGTCCACTGCCACCACATCCGCTCCCCCTGGGGTTTGCAGAGCCCTATGTTGACCGCGTTGCCAATCAACTTCGGAATTCCTGGACTGGACCCAAGGCATTCCCAAAAGCAAGTCGTAAGCCGGCATGGGCACAACTAGCACCTCCGATTCTCGAAATGGTGATGAGTGCTGCACATACTGAATTGTGAACGCCGTTTTTCGACTGTCGTATGCGTGAGCCATTACTTGGCCATTGAGGCCTAGAGTGGTGACGTATGCTGGTTCATCCATCAGACCAGGCCGTTTTCAGGGTCTAGGTGCCATAAAGAAGCTTGTCGCGCCGCCATCGATGAGAGCACGCATGCGTTGCATTTCCCCACATCCATCTCTGGTGAAAACCTCATCGATAATATGGAATGCGTCCAGTCTGGACATGCCGCATAAGTAGTGACTTGACATGAGAGCTTTTGGGCTCTCCAACAACTACCTTGACTTCAAAGCAATGCGATGCGGTTGTATGCTGTCCATCGTCGCCATCACAGTCTGCATTGCCAACCTCGCCAACCCTAATTCTACCTCGTGGAACCTCTCCCGTCGGGCCAGATGCCGAGAGTGGCCGATCAGTTTTTCGGCTGTTGATTATCGAAGGACTTCTGTGGTTTAATTTGGTGTTCTCTGTCCCTGTATGGAGCTGATATCTGGTCCTGCTGTGGTGGGTTACCTACTCGTGAGGATTAAGGGCAGAAGCTCGCCTTGTGGTTCAGAACTCCGCATTGTGAGCATTTGCCGGTAGAACGTTGGCCTTCGAACATTTCCATTGAGACCCATGATGCTGGCGGCATGCCTGACAATTGTCCTCCGCCGCGTGATTTGGCGTGTCTGTTCGATTCCGATTGGCCGGATTTGCCGCTGCCGGTGATGTGTGCTGACTGGGAGATGGATGGGCGATAGCCTCATTTGCCGGCTTTGTAAGACGAGTCCGTAGGCTGTTTTTCTTGCTGTTGTTCCTGCTGCTGTTGTTGCTGCTGCTGTGGCTTCTTGTTTTCGACATGTGTAACTTCCAAGGGGGCGGCCTTATCGAAAAATTCGTCCAAGGTGTCGAATCTGCCGCAGGCTGGCGTCAGTGGTCGAGCTTTGTTCTTGAGAGAGTTGGGGAGGCCTGCCAAGGCAATATCGTAGAGAACTTCTTCGTGCTTCTGTAGATTCCACCCAGCCTGTCTCCAATTAGCTTTCAAACAATTCGCATAGGCTCTGACTGATTCTTGTGGATGTTTTGTGTATCCCTGCATCGGCGTGATCACCCCCATGCGTCGTCGGTGCTTATCCCCATAAACCTTGGCCATCTCTTGCGAAAAGACATCAAAGTTCTGCAGACATTGGTCGCATTCCGCAGATAGGTCGCACGCCCATTCAGAAGGGTCTGTGATCACCGTCTGTCTAGGTGTAGAGTTTGGATGATTACTGCAGGCGTCCAGAAGAGAGATCGCGGATTTGACGTGACTGTGTCCACCGGGTGGGAATTGGTGGCCGTGGGAGTTGATATTCGAGCATTATGCATCCCGAAATCTGTCCAGCTCTTTTGCACTGCCGCAGTACCATACAGGGTCAACCATCATGTAACTGTTTGGTCTTGTGCCTACGGTGCTTCATTCGGTGGGATCAGCACGTTCGGTAGCCCATTGATCCCATTCGACAGCCATTCGTTCCCAGGTTGGCGCCCATCCTCTCCCATTCGAATCTCTGTTCGGCTTTCCACTGGGCTTGCTTCTCGCGCAGCATTTCCAGCATCAACAGGTTTTGGGTCGCCACCTCCAGACGATCCTCATCTGTGACTTGGGCACAGTGATCACCACTAGCATTGTTAATCGGGCTAGCTCTGTTTCATTGACCTCCGAGGACGTCGTAGAGGTCATCGTCATCGTCATTGTCAATCTCGGCCGCCGGGAAGACTGTTGGAGTCGTGCGTTTGGCTGTCGATGCCGCTGCCTGCAGAGTGTCATCACTCTCATGAATGTCAGTGACCCGCAATTGAGTTCTGGTAAACTGTTTTGGGGGCATGTTTTGGGATGAAACCCGTGGTTTTATGGGGACACCTCGAAAAAGGTAAAAACGGGAGATCCGGTGACCGAAACGTATTGAATTCATCATGAACCATAATTGTGTAATGCCGTATATCCGTGTATTGCCGCGTATGAGAGTATCTGAGAAGATACGGTTCCACACGCGGAAGTGGTAATAAAATCGAGTAGTTGATAGGTAAGATCATCGCTAGCGAGCTTTGGGAGATCGCGAGTCGTCTATATCAGGGTAGCCGTTACCCGGCCCTGGACACGTCTCTTGCCATTGGCGGGAACCTAAGCATGACTACCATTACACATAGTTGACATCAAAGGCGGCTATTACTTTGATGATGGGACTCCGAGAGGAGGTCATGTGTTGATTATCAAACTCACAGGACCAAAAATCATTGACACATCAGTGACACTCATGTCCATGATGGGGCAATGAGCTTGTCACGTTGGTTTTTGCCTATGAAATCCACCAATACAATCTCTTTGAAAGGATGTGACTATGCAGCCCTTTAGTTCACCGAAAATGTAAGACCAAAAATTGTTCACACTCCACTGACACTCACCTCAATGACCTACTCACAGTCATTGGATGATCATCAATTGTATGTCAAAATGGGTAAAGTCGATATTGGTAGCCAATAAACTGTTTCTATTGGTAAACATTTGCATCCAACAGCTTCCAAGCCGCTCAATTTCGGATCCACCACTACACATGTTATCTCAGTGATAAATGACGTCAGCCTATCACGTTACAGTGATTCTTGCTGGCAATTCACCGCATGCAGATCCATAAACTAGTTTTGATACATACGGCCCGAGTGCCACACGTTTCCTCCTCCAGGTCATTCTCCGTGATCACGAGTATTAGCAATGCGTCCAGATAACCCACGTCCCATGGTGGTTGGGACTGGAAAGATAGTGGAGCTTGGTTACAGAGCAGTCCAAGAGCCCCACCAACTACTTCTTCGCGGTCCAAGCCCGGATATGTACACATCAAGCGACGGATTCCGCTGGCATTGGCGTGACCCATCGGGTCTAATCTCCGGTTCTTCAATTCTGGTCGTTCTTTTAATCATCGCATTCAGATGCCATACTGTCAATCATAAAACACAAACAATGAGACATCATTGTTTTTTTGGGATATTCTGTCCGCCTTCATTCTCAAAAGATGGAGGCACACAATTCCTGCCCCATCCTGGAAATGAGTGTCAACCGAGCATCATTGACTTTCTTTCCTGCATTCTGGGGAATCTGAATGTCTATTGTTTGCAGATAGTCATAACTTTGGTATTGGTCCGCTTCAAAGGCAAAAAAGGAAGAGAAACACTCCTTACCCCAGCTTGAAAAGAAGCGTCAACTGAACGTCAACGATTCAAGGTCTCATATCTTGGGTAGTTTAAGTTGCGCATGATCACAGACCTCTATTAAGAAGGAATCGGCAGCTTGACTAGGGAGATGAGCAAGCACCATTTGGCCGACAACCTGCTGGAGAGTACCACCCTATTCCATTTACAATGCTGCACCTTCGAGTGTATATGCGTTTTAGCCTGGAAAGATTGTCAACACATCATATATCAACAATGGCCGATGTATCGCGCTTTGATTACCCGTATTCAGAGCGCAAAAATTCTTGATGCTCCATTGATCCCTATTTGCAAGATGAGGCGGCAAGCGTGTCGCTTTATCATGTCCATATGATGGGGGCCAATACTTTGATCATGTCAAGTAACGACCGAATCACTTTTTATTTACCTGACTCACAGGACCAAAATTTGTTGACCCTCAGTTGACGCATATTTTCAGAATGGGGCAGGGAGTGTTTTGCTCTCTCTGTTGCGTTGAAAGCCAGCCAATACCGCTTTTGTGAATCGCCACAACCAATTGCCAGGCAGGTAACCAATGTTGCAAAACCAAATATTGTTGACACTCCGTTGACGCATATTTTGGAATGAGGGTATTCACTATGTGTAATCATCTATTTTCGCATTGTATATCAGTAGTGGTGTTTTGGCAGCGTTTGTACTGTCTTCATGTAGTTTCTCCTTCATCACTACATTTTTCTTTAATAATACATATACCTTATTTCTTGAAATAAACTTTAAAGTGACAGCTAATTGGGGATATCAGTACACTCAAATATCCAGTTCCATTTCATAAATCCTCGTGTTCACTGTCAGGTTCGCTCAATAGGCAGCTGTCATCTGCAAAGATGATGTCAGCTGCATTACCACATGGCAGATAGTGTACTAACCAGTGGGTGTTCCTTCATCAGTCAGCAAATCTGGATTAAGATCTTCATCTCACTTGCATATGCATCAAAAATGAACAATTGAGCGCTGGGAAGGGGAGGATCTAGAGAGAAATATCCGAGTAGTACACATTCGATTGCAGATGAGTCAGCTCCCTCCTCGTCACCGGCTGGCGCATCTGGCATTATCAATCGACGAGGAGTCTGTGGTGTTGTCAGCTGTCCGAGTGGTTCTGTTGGAGGTTCACCTGTGCGTTTGTGTGTCTAGTGCGTGTGGGAATTCTCTGCTGTGCCATTTTTGCAGGGAAGTCAGCATTCCATTTGAGTGTCCCGAAGGATAACCCGGTTTCTAACCATCGCAACTTTTACATTCCTATAACAATGTACCACGACTCCCTGGTGAATTTTTTGTCCAACTTCAGGCGAGGGTTTCTTGATCAGTTAGTGCCTTTCTTCTATCGCGGCGTACAAAAATCATCCCTTGGCCATTTTGGCCATATTCATGGCAAGGTGCATGTCAGAGTGTTCTAGCTGTACCCGATCTCCTTACATTGCCATTGTGGCAGACATGATGAAAACCTACAAGAAATTAGTTGCTGCATCCACATAGCAGATTCAGCTATTACCCCAACAATATACACTTCCAGAGCATCCAATAAGGTGGTTAAAGCCTGTTTTGTACACTCAAGGGGATGCATATCACCAAAGTTGTCCACGAAGATCATAGCACTGACAACATCATCATGTTCAATCTCGCCGGCTGTGCTGACAAATGCCATGGTTGATGCTGGAGATTTCCAATCATCGGCAGCTAAGTATTGGTCACGCGGGGCTCTGTGTACACCAGCGGTGTGATATATCATTATTTGACAGACGTCTGCCTCGATAAGACTATATTCACATCTCATAATGCGCTACGTCCGATTTTTGCTGCTTCCGATCTGACAGACAATTTTCAACGGCCCATGCTGGGTCATAGTGTCAGTGGCTGCATTTGCAGGATTGCGGTGGACTAAATGCTGTCTGTGTTGTAGTTGGGTCTTATCGTGTGGTGTATTGGATGAAGCGCCACTCATTTTGCCTGGTTTCGATCCGCTTGGACCTAGTTGAGGTGTTTGTGACACCATGATTTGGTTGTGTGGAAGTGAAGAGATGATAATATCGAAAAGGAGTGGGAAGTTCTGAGGTTGATGATCACTAGACGAAGTGGGAAGTCCTGAGGAATATATAGTTAGCTGCAAGTCAGAATGGAATGCATAACCACCAACTTGCACATTGAAAGCAACATGAATCCTGCTGCGTATAGCTGCAGGTTGCACAAATTGCAATGATCCTGAGATTTGCACCAAGTCGGTCCAATCTTGTGTGGAGGTTTACAGGGATGAAATAATGTGTACGACAGCTGGTGTGTTGTGTTTCTGAGATATAAACAGCCCATTCTTCGACGGAATGGACGTCTGCTGATGTTTATCTCAAGAAACCCCATGGATCTTACATGAAACATACCCTAAACATCATGAAATGATGTGTCGTAGGCATTGCCATTCCCAATGTAGTGACTGCCAAAATGCATATTTCGTTTTGTTCAAATTGATTAAGTGTCCCAACCTTGACATAAACGATGCAGCTTGCCTCCAAGGGGTCCATATCCAGTGTTGTGAAACAGTTCTGTTGTCGGACCGTTTCGGATATAGCGGTTCCCAGAAAACCCAGCCTCAGCCGGTTCCGTCCAGGTTTGTGCCAAACGGTTCCCCCAATTATGTCCATGAACATTCATCCAATAATTTAGTGTTTGGTATATGAAATATGCAGCTTCAGACGGCGCATCTTTTGGTGGTTTCCGATTTTTGATATCTTCAAAACTCGGCAAGCTGCTTTGAAATTATCGCCATTTTCTGCCCGAAAACGCGGTTGTTGGGCTACTGGTTGCTGCGATTAGAAGATATCAAAAATCGGAGATGGCCAAAAGATGTGCCGTCGGGAGCTACATCGTTTATGGGCCAAACACTAGACTCTCTGATCGATATGTGTGGCCTTAATGTGATGGTTCCCATGAACAATCGTCGATTTTTGATCGGGTAAGGCCGTTGCCACTCAGACCTATAAAACCGGCCGTGTTCAAAACTGGAACCGTTGCTAACATTATCCATACCTTGCAACATCCAACATCTCTGCAATCAACAAAGTCAACACAAAATACAATGGTCAATGTACCAAACAAGAACCCTGACTCCTCTACCGGCAAGCGAATACGGCTAATCGCCATAGCGCTCCATATAATGATGTCAACAAGCACGCAATAGCAAGTGCAGCTACGGAGCCGAAAGGGTCCGATCACGTGCAGCATTGCCCGGCTTGCGATCCAAAAAGAAGTTTGCAGTGAGGAAATATTGAAAAATGCACTTTTTAAGCCATGGAGAGAACGAGAAATGGATCGAAGATCATGTGGATAGAGAGATAGCTGTGGAGAGACAACGCGAAACGATGCACAGAGAGCAATCAAACAGGAACAGGAAGATAGCAGAAATGATGAAAAGGCAGGATTGACAAACACAAAGCCTGAAAGAACATTTGAGAAGATGTTAAATGCCATTGGAGATAGTCTGAGGGATATTGCAAGTTTCAATGATAGGCAGGATTGGGAGGACGAGGACGATGATGAAGATGATCCATAGCTGAGCAAGGTGAGCAAAGATGACACACCTGGCTGTGTGACGGGCACACTCTCTAAACAGTACAGCATCACATGGAGCAACTTTGCCAGAAGCAGAGGAAGGTTGACAAATTGACCCAACCAGGCAGGGGCGATGCAGCCGCCTACATCTGTGGAAGAGATTAGAAGCAGGGGACGACCAGCTTGAAGGTTTCGGCTGTTGTTCAACCTCAAATCCCAGCGGATGCAGCATCATCTGCACTGATGACATTTGGTGAGCCTGTGGAGATCATTGTTAGGGTCTCTGCATAATTGCACATGCCACAGGTGACATCTCGACAAGGGAGTAGTCATATGAGGTTAGGTGTGTGGAAACCCCAGAGACACAGGCACATTCCTAATCTCCCACCCAACGCAGCGCCCAATTCGCCAACAATTCAGAATTCACAGCCTAATGAACCGGTAAGTTTTTACCCATGCATATAGCATCCACAGCAAATCAACATATAGTAAACAAATTCAGACAACGAAATTATGAGGGCTCCTGCATCGCAGGTGGAGTGAATTCGCAAATTGTCATTTCTGACAATGTATGTCTTGGAAAAGCAATATGTGTACGTATTTTGCTATGTGACAGCGTTTACCTGATTTCCGTGACCAAATTGTAAGACATGATAGTTCGTCTGTGCCTGTGCAATCGTAGGCTGGGCCATGCCAATGTTATAGACTCTAAATTCCATTAACAGACAACCAATGACCTCGATATAGTCCTGCCGGTTACAGTTAAGTCAGAAAACTTGAACTAATTTAGAGATGATACTAACTAACAAAATTCATATTAGTGATGTCATAAAAGTCATAGATGAATAGGTCAAAGCACAACAGGAACTGGGATGAATGACGACTGTCACGCTGCATTTGGTCATGCATCCTGCTGAATAACGCTCTGCAAAGAGTTGGTGCACAAGATCGAGATTTTGAAACATCCTCGTGGTACGCTATGGAAATCACCCTGAGTGAGCTGGATGAGGAAAGGTGATGAATTCAGGCTAAATATATCGATCATCAGTGAAGAGATCTACATGCAGTAGATTGCCTGCCAACCGGGCTTCAACATAAAAGGCCGATGTCATTTCACACTCAGATATACTGTGTGGTTGTGGAACAGAAATTTCAAGGCTTTGAGTCTTTTGGATGGAAATGTTTATCTATAGAAACAAATTATTGGCTGCCAAGAACAATTGTATGTATTCTCGCATGCACTTGATGAGCATCCAATGACAGTCAGTATAACATTAAAGTAATGTTAGCAAAGAGTCTGGGGATCCCGCCAGCGGTGCAGGTTTGGACCGGAAAGATGCTTTGGTCCGGTTCCAGAACCGTTGATAATCGTGACCGGCAGCTTCTTCGCGGTCCAAACCCCGTCTGGTACCTGTCAACCCACGGTTTTCGCCGGGTTGGGCTAGATATGTCGGGTCAAATCTACGGTTCTACATTTCGGATTCTTCTATTTATGGTTGCATTCAGATATTCTACTGTTAATTGCAGAATATTGACTATGGTTCTGCATTGTCATTTTCTGATGTATTGACAACCTATATATAGCAAACAAGTGGAGAGACGCTCCCTGCCCCATCCTGAAAATGAGAGTCAATGGAGCGTCAACAATTGATGGTCTTGCATCTTGGGTGATCTAGGTGTCGGTTAATCGCACGTATCTATACACAAGTGATTAGCAGCCTCTATGAGCAAATAAGTAAATGATATTCCCGTGATAGCCTCCTGAACAGTAACAACCCATTTCATTTACAAATGTGCAGCCAAGTAGTCACGAGCGATATAGACTACAAAAAGGGCCAATACTGATTATATGGACTGTAACAGCCACAGCGCACTTCAATGAACCACGATCAAAGACCCAAGATCGTTGACACTCCCTTGACGCACATTTTCCTGCTGGGGAATGGAGTGTGTCCCTTTCTTCTTTGCCTATAAAGGATAACAACATTTCCATTGTGTGTACTCAGTGCCAAATCGTGTTTGTATTACCTGACATACATGACCAAAAATCGTTGATGCTCCGTTGACACTCATTATCAAGATGGGGCAGGGAGCGTCACGCTCCCTCTCTTGGGTATACAGGTTGTCAAAGCTGTTGTTATGTATAACCACTACAAAATTACTTCATAATTAGTGGACCAACAAGACCTACAATAATTGACACTCTGTTGACACTCATTTTCAAGATGGGGTGGGGAGCATGATGCTTTCTCTTTTGCCTATAAAGGGTGGCAACACTTCCATTATGTGTATTCACTACCAAATTGCGTCTTGATTACACGACTTACAGGACCTAGAATCCCTGACTCTCTGTTGACGTTCATTTTGGCACAGGCGTAACTGCAATATGGAACGATTCACTTTGGCAAAGTATATCAATAATGGTCTTGTGGCAGCCATTCTGTGCTGTTCATGTACATTCTCCTTTCTAATCACATAGTTCTTTAATGATGCATATAAATATACCCTTTAAAATATACTTCAAAGTGCCCACTAATTGTAGATGTTAATAATACAGAAAAATCCCATTCCCTTCGGTCAACTCTCATTTTTGCTGTCATGTTCCCTCACGAGGCTGCTGTCGTCTCCAAAACGCCTGTCAGCTGAGTTACCATGCAGCTAATAGTGTACTAACCTGTGGATGGACCATCATCAGTCGGCGAATTTGGAATGAAATCTTTATCGTGCATGCCATCCTTGGCATATAGATTAACATTGTCAAATCGAGCGCTCCAAAGTGGGGTATGTATATACACATATCCCGGTGGTTCACCTTGTTTTTATGACATTTTAGCTTTGTCACAGTCATCAGGTGGCACAGGTTGCATTCTGGCCTTGATAGCGCTGAGTGTGGTGAAGGTGCAGCCGTGCCTCTGGGTCTACAGTGAGTCTGTGGAATCTTTGCTCTGCCATTGTGGCAAGGAAGACAGCCATCCATTTGATTTTCTTGAACCAGTGCTGGGTGTTATATTATCGCCGCCTCCACCTTGATATGCCCGGGGAACACAACACAGGGCAGCTTCTGTTCTCGGACTTTGGCACGTGGTTTCATGATTAGTTGTTGCCTTTCCTCAATTGCGGTGCGTGACAACCTTTCCTTCGCCATTTTGGCCATACTCAAGGCACGACGCAAGTCGGACTGTTCAAGCTGTACCCGACCTCCTTGTCCTACCATAGTAGCTGACATGTTCAAAACCTACAAGACATTAGTTGCTGCTTCTAGAGTGACATTTGGCTGGTACCTCAACCAGATACTACTCTGTAGCCTCCTCTAAGGTCATTAAAGTCTGTTTCATCCATTCCCGAGAAGGTTTATCACCAAATTTGTCTGCAAAGATCCCAGAACTGACAACATCGTGATGGTCAATTTCATGGACTGTGCTGACAAATGCCACCGTCAACCATGGAGGTTTCCCGTTAGGTGCAGTGATGAATAGGTCACCTAGCTCTCTACCAACCCCACCTGTGCGTTATACTGGTACTTGACTGTCGTCTACATAGATATTGATTGACTCACATCCGATCTGATGCTGCTTCTTACTCTTACTGCTTCGGGTGTTATGTACCATTGTAAGATGTCAGTCGTGGGTTATATTTTCGGTGGCTACAATTGCACACTTGCGGTGAACTAACTGGTGTCTGTGTTGCTGCTGTGTCGCACTGGGTGACACATTGTGTGAAGCCCCTGTCGTTCGGCTCGATTCAGCTTCAATCGCACTTGTTTGAAGTATTTCTGGAGCCATGACATGCTGTTGTGAAATGGTGAGGAAGATGATCACCAAAAGAAGTGGGAAGTCCTGAAGATTATATAGTTAGCTACAGGTCAAAATGGAACGAGTGACAGCCAACTTGGACTTGCAATTCAAGCTGAATCCGGCTGCGTATAGGCGCACAGGGTATAGCTACAGGGGATTCCAAAGGTTCCGCGATTTGGAGTATTTCGGTCTGATGTTATTAGTTTGTTTACAGGGATATATCGTGATGAATGACAGCTGATATCTCATTGTTGATAGATATAAATAGGACATTCTTTGACGGAAAGGACATCTGGTGATGTTCAACCCAAGAGATGACTAGGATGTTATGTAAATCACACGTTAACCATCAAGGCCTAATGTACGATTGGCATGACTATTCCCAATGACATGACGGTCAAACTTCTGATTTTGCTTTGTTCCAAACGATGAAACCTACCAACCTTGACATAAAAGACGCAGCTTGCCTGTATGTGGTCCATATCTTGCAACATCCAACATGTCGCCCAACAACAAGGTCAACACAAGATACAATGGTCAATGCTCCGAACATAATGCTGTCGCCGATTCCAGCAGGCCAATACGGCAAATCGACAAAGAAATCCACATGACGACGGTATCAAGAAAATAAAGGCAAGAGTGGCTTGGAGGCAGAAAAAGTCTGAGCATCGGGAGCATTGCGCAGGTTACCATCTAAAAAGAATCTTTCACCAGAAAAATGACGGGAAATGCACTTTCCCAGCAACGAAAAGAAAGAGAAATGGATTCAGGATTATGTGGATAGAGAAACTGCAGTGGAAAGAAAGCGAGTTGAAGAGGCAGAGACAGCGATTATGCAAGAGCAGGAAGACATGAGGAATGTTGAAATGGCACAATCTACAGCCAAACAGCCTGAAACAACATTTGAGGAGTTGTTGAATGCTATCGGATACAGTCTGAGCAATCTTGCAAGTTCCGAAAATGAGGCGGATGGGGAAGGCAAAGATGATGATGAAGAAAATACAGAGCTTGGAAAGCTGAGCAAAGATGATGAACCTGGCTGGGTGATGGGCACAATCTCCAAAATGGTACAGCACTGCATGGAGAGCTTTCGGCAGAAGCACATGAGGCGTGATACACTGACACAAACGGGATGGGGGGATGCAGCCGACCTCTTCAGTGAGAGAGAGGTGAAGTACGGGATGACTGAACTGATGGTTGCAGCTGTTGTGAAGCCCCAAACAGTCACAACAACAGCCACACCATCACGGACAACATTTGGGGAGCTTATGCAGGTTCATGATATTGTCCCCAGACAATCACGTATGCTGCAACTGCTGTGTCAACAGTGAAGTATTCAGATGAGCCTGGGTTCTGAGAAACCTCAGGCAGAAAATCACATAGTATCTCTCATGCACTACATGGTGCACGATTCGTCACAGGTGGAGATTGGGACCCCAGATCAACCTGAAAGCGTTTACCCGAGCACGTAGCGTCATTAGCTACTTACCATATGGGAATCAGAATTGGAGGAAGCCATGGTGATGGCTCCTGTGTCACCGGAGTAATACATTGCCAGATAGGTATTATTGATGATGTATCTTGAGTGAAAGCAATTTGTACCTACTTTGTTATGTGTAAGCTCTTTCTGGATTTCGGTTACCAAATTGTGAGACTGGATGATTCTTCAGTGTGTGTGCAAGGGTCGTTTGTGCCATGCACATGTTCTAGACACCAAATCAAGTAGATTGACCAACAATTAACTGTAAGTGGTGTTGCCTGTTATGGTTAAATGATAAAACAAAACCTGTATTTGAGACGAAATTTAGTAATAAACTTTGAGTCAGTGATTTGATACAACCATTAGAAGGAGCGGTCAGACCACATCCGAAACCCGGAAGAATGACAGCCATCATTCTGCATCAATCCATGCACCCCACTACATGGCTCGCCGCACAGATGTCCTGTACATGGTCGAAAAATCGAAAATTACATATCGTGCATCTTCGAACTTGAGGAGAATCAGCTTGAGAAGTAATGCTGAGGACAGGGTGCTATGGACATCTCCAACTAGTGCATGGATTCTTATGCAGTAAATTGCCAGCCCAAAGCGCTGAAATCAGATGGACTTACGTCATTCATCATCCAAATGAGGTGGATAGTGATGGCCCAGAATCTGAGATGTCTCGAAGCTCTTGGATTCAAATGATAATACCTACAAACAGTAGACTGGGTGCCAAAAACCACTGTATGGATTTCACGTACAATTGTTGAGCACCCATTGACTGTTACTATGTCTCTGAGGTGAGCTGAAAAGTAAGCGTCAACAGAGTGTCAACCATTTTTCGCATTGCATCATGGAAAACCCAGATGGTTTTGGTGCAACATCCATTCATAATCGAACTATAGGCCGCAATTCTACTCAGAAATGTTTCCGACAACATCGCTACAATCCCCTAAAAATGAGCGTCAACGGAATTTCAATGACTTCCGGCCTTGAATATTACAAAATTCAAGGGCTGTGTGGCAACATTGAGCCCTAATCGAACTGTTGGCCTCCTCCCTAGGCAAAAATGACTTCGACGACTTCGGCACAATGCCTGAGAATTGAGCGTCAACGGAACATCAACAATGTTCGGCATTGCATCTTGGAATATCAAGGGGCTATGGGATAACATTGATCCATAATCGAACCTTTGGCCGCCATTCTAGGCAAAGATGCTTGCAAACAGATCGTTCCCATGTCCCAAATTGCACCTCAACGAAGCGTTGACGGTTTGTGAGCTTTCATCTGGAATACTATAAAGGCAATGCAGCGAAGGTTCCCCACAATGAACTGATCGGCAGCCGGTATTGGCAAAAATGCTGGTGACGATATCGCGTAGACTTTCTACAATTGAATACCTGGAGAGCGTCAACAGTTTTTATGGAGGCTCAGAATGCTACACAGCAATGAACTACATTGCGCTGTTCTTAAATCGAGTTTCCCATGGTCAGTCTTTGCAATCTAACCTTGTATACCACTACACAACTATGCATGCAATGTCTTACACATCTGATTTTTTTACTTGGAGCAGTAGGTTCACTATTGAACAACTGGCAGTCTGCTTTGCTGGATCGTGACTTTTGGCAGTCTTTCATGTCCGATTACCCAGCATTTCTATTGCTACCACCCTGCCAGATTCGTAATCTTTGAACACCTCATTACTCGACATCATGATCTCTTTCAATAATCAATGTTTCTTTATTCATGATTTGAACAATACTTTACACATCACCAACGATGCTTGGGGGGTTTCAAACAATGTTGACTCGAAGCGGCCAATTGCTGGAAGTAATTCTAGACATGCGCCTTCATGGCGATTCTATTCACACTGTGCGATTGATGAGACCGGCAGCCCTGGCATTGTATGGATTGTCTGTCATCAAGTTCTTTGCCATCCAACAGAACATTGGAATAGCTCAATGGGGCAACACTTGCTGGCAAAAGCTCACATCGTATAGTTAAATGACTTAACAGAGTCAGAGGTTACTGAATTGACTAGTTCAAACTTCGATGAAACAGCTTTGGCCATCCTGAAGAGGCAAGGAAGTCGAGGAATGACAATAGTGTTAGGGGTTGTCTCCTCGCAGTGTAATGGTTCAGTAGAACCTAGCGGTTATCACCATGCGTCATGCCTTTTGGCGGGGGTTACGATAATCACGTCTCGATTGGGTAAGCCGAAGGGCTTAGCAGATTGATTGAAAGCGCAATGCTGCGGCAGCTGATTTGATGATGCATCAACACCGCCGGATCGAAAGGGCCAGGCCCTACCGAGCAGATTGATCTCAACCAGATTCATTCCTAGATGCTATGCGGAGGCAGTCGTGCAAGTAAAGGGCTCTCCGGTAATACAAGCCTCATTGGATAGCGGGGCACATCCGGGTATACTAAGTCAACCTAAGTACAATGGACTGAGGGAATATGGCGCTGGCAATGGCCAATAGCGGATGCTACCCCTTGACCCGGGTGGATGATTCTGCAAGTAATCTATTTGAGATTACGCGCATAAGTTCTACATTGGCATAGCAGCAGATATTAACTGCGTAATCACTATGAGTTACGTTAACTGAAAGAGGTTATCTAACTAAGCATCTCACAATGGAAGTGAACGTTCCGACTACCGAAAAAGATAAAACGTTTGCATGATGTGGAAGTTAAAGTTATGGTCTGATTTATGAGCCGATATGATATCATGCATCAACATGATAACCATAGGGAAGCGTGGCTATCATTGAGCGATTAAATCATAGTTCCAGTTGGAGTAAGCCAATGGACTATAGAGAGATCACATTGTTCCGGCAATGAAAAGGAAAGAAGAGGATGGGCGACGATACGAAAAATACCTACCAGCGGAGAAATATCCTTATTTATTATTGCGTTTTTATGATACCTTCATCAATTAGATCTATATCTAGAATCCATTAGCTTTGTGTAGCGGCTGCCCCATACCTTTGATTATCCTTTGGAGGACAGATGCCAATTACCTTTGAGAGCGAAAGAGACGTCATCATATATGCTTTTGAGAGATTTATCTCTTATGCCAGCACAACTCAGCAGATCTTCGTGGCGCATTGCGAGTGGTGGCCAGCTTCTCTTATCGGAATCGAGCGGGGGTTGATTAATCATATTGATATAATAGAAGGACGGAGCAATACCTTGGGCAGTGATCAACACACCACGCAACGAGAAGTATTCGGTACTCCCCGCGATCTTCAGGCAGTTAGGAGGATACAATGATCCTTGGATCAGGCCGATAAATTTGATAAAGAGCCTGGAATCAGCCGGAATACGTTAGGAGATTTAAAACTTGTAAATCCATTACCTCCGACAAAGGCTCAGCTTAGGAAGGGTCGGAAGGAAAGGAACTGTGTGAGGATTTTGTTGGAAGCTAAGAAGATATCTAAAGCCGTTGTGACCAACAAAGAGAAAGCTTAGATAAAGACAGAAGGAATTAGCAGCAGCGAGGTGGAAACGAGAAGAGTAGCAGGAGAGTGCTTACGCTGTGCTTGGCCTTCCGATGGAACAGGAAGTCATCGAGTCAAAGATTGCGTCCAACAGATTAAGCTCGATAAAGGAACTGCCATATATCCTAAGGCTAAATGATTTGAGAAAATCATAATCTCGGATCCAGATACTAGCTCGGAAGAAGAGGATAGTTAGGCAGAGGATTACGATCTACGGCCGTACGCACCTGTGCAGTTTTTCAGTACTTAACGAAGTATAGTAGTTAAGGTGTTGTTACCCACGTAACAAATAGTGGGTTCGCAGAAGAAGATCAGATTTCACCTCCAGGTTGATCCATACTGACAGAAATGACAGATAAAACATTCTATACTGGCAGTGAGGGACTTTGAAAATTCCGAATTTCAGCTAGACACATGGAATCGCTACCTCATGTTAAGATTTGTTTTCGCTCATATTCCATGAGATGCTTTATCAAATCTTGAACTACGACAGTAATATAAGGCGGTAGGCAATAACCTAGTTCTGCCATCTGCTATGACCCTCAGCACCATTTGCCGGAGGTAATTTGGGCTGACGGAGGATGCAATTAAGAAGCAATTGCTGTGACGAAATAAAGTGAGCTTAGCTCCAAACGGATGGACATCAACGAACACACTAGCCATAATGTTGGTCATTGCTGACTATATGGATCAAAATTGGGCATTGAGTGACATTCACCCCGTGTTCGATGAGGTTGATCCCCAGTCTATTTCACGTTTCTAAAGCTGATTAAGGATGTTAGGTCAAGAGCCAACATGCTGCAGCGAGGCTAGCCGTACATTTCGCAGACGTTCTCGATCCTTTTGAGCTTATCGACTGCCGGTTGCTTGGAATTATGACTGATATTGCCTTCTTAAATTACTCCCTGACACACGAGCTGCAATCAACACTTGAGGCCTCCGCAATCCAATGACCTGCAGTGACGAACCACATATCTTGCATGGCACATGTCATACAGCTGGGTTTAGGTGCATTCATGAGCAGTCTCGGTTTCAAAGGCAGCACCAAGTTTTCGGAGGCCCATGACCGCAATCAGCAATTTGGAGAGAATGAAACCGTAGACATTGGGAAGAGTCAAAGGCTTCGAAAAGAGGGCAAAGTTTGAATCAATAAGGTGTGGCGCATGAAACCAGTTTTAGCAAAGATATTCGACAATGTACATATTTCACAATATTTTGAAAGTGCTGAAGCTGACCTTCATATAGCAGAAAATGCTTGCTGTATTGATTACGCTAACACCTCATCGTCGAAACGAGTTCACTGACTGTCAGAAAGCCAAAGACCACATCGCGGCACTTCTGATCATGGATGTGAAGACACATCGGAACTCGACCGTGGAGTTGCTCGAGAAGGTCTTGCCATTATGTGAATTCACACACAAGTGGTTCGAAAACCCAAAATACAGTGCTTACTGGCCACTCTTCACCACTCAAGATGAATGGACCATTCTGAAGTATGTCATGGAAGTGTTGATGCCATTCCGATGATGTACCCTGTGGATTCCGAAGGGGCTTACAGTCACATTGCATCACGTTATCTCAGTGTACAATCATATGATTCTTCACACGGATGGCGTGATGTGAGCATCGGCTACCAAAAATGCTCCATGGAAGAAAGCCTCCTTCTTCGCCGTGAAGTTAGCTTGACATAAGCTGTTCAAATGTCAAGCTGAAGTGACTCCATCGACGGGCATGCTTATCATTTCCTCACATATCATCCATCTTTTCTGGAAGTTGCAATCATTTAGAAAGTGGCACCCAGGAATGGATATTAATCTTGCGGACGAGATATCCCATACTACCCAATACCACGAGGCCTTCCTGACGTACGTGGAGAATGAATACTCTGCCAAACATCGATGGGTGCCGGTCAATGAACATGATACCTTACTGAGGAGCAATCATATCCCCTCTATAACGGTTTTAATATTCTGTCAATCAACCTTTGATCCAGATGATCTGTCCAGCGATGATGAAGAATACTGAACACCTAACAATGTTGCTGAGTCTACACCAGGACGAAGCAAATGCGCATCACCCTTATCAACCGCCACCAAGCTCTATTTGAATTCACCGCCTGAGGCACTAAAGAACAGGGGGCAAATTAATCCAAATCTCAACGATGACACTCCGATGCAATGTGGATTAGCAGTGAATTTTGGTTGCTGGACATAACCGACTGGTGGCATCCACAGGAGGGAACACACTCCAAGCACACCAGTCTCTCTGATGTGGCGCGCAACATTGCCTCCATCATACCACATGGTGTCGGAGTGGAGGCCAGTCTGTCCCAGCGCCGAGATGTTAACGGCTGGACGCTGTCAAAAACCACACGCGGGACTCTTCTAGAAAAAGTAGTTGTTTGGCAGTTTGCTCGAGCCAACAACAGGATTTTGGCAGGTGCTGACCCAGAATTGGATACAATGAACACTGAAAACAACTCGGAAATGAAGAAAGAGGCAGAGGAAAGGAAATTGCACACAATGGCAAAGGTTCACGACTTGTTGGAGATCTGCCAGGGCAGCCAAATCCTACGTGCTACCCAAAAGTGATCTTGAACTGAAACCAGCAGACGACTGCCGTGGAATACATTTTGGTCACGGAAGCCATCCCCCTTGCATCCCGGTCACACTTTCACCATGATGGTGTGGCTCCATTTAAATTGTCAGCAAGATCTCCATTGCCACCAGCGTTGTATGCAAAGGTCAGTCCTGGAGGATGAACTCAAATATTAAATGTCTGCCAAATCCAGAGTATCAACCGTCATGCAGTCAAAGGTGATGAGGATAGCAAATTTGAAAGCATTTCAGACACTCAAGCATGGCTTGACCGGAATGGGGACATGGAGTATCCAAATTACAGTGAGGACGATTGCGGGGCGGATGTTGAATCTGATGTACAGCAAGACAATCGCATCGAGGATCCGGACTGCCCAGAGCAGTGGGATGTGGGTGACGCAACAATGTTGCCTCATTGATTCAGCGTACACGCAGGTCAAAGCGACAGGTTGAAAATGTCTTAATGACGGTCCATGCAATCGAAACGAAAATGTCAAAGGGAGAGAAGGACTTGTACGACAGAATGCGTCAATGTTTCGCCCGCTTCTCTATGTATCTTGACCGAGAGTTATAGTTCGTGATATATAATGGGCAAATGCTGAGCAGTAGCTTTTCAATATCGGTTGCTAAACAGATGTATTGCAGGCGCAAGGAAGCTTCTGGCAAGATACATAGCTTTTAGTCATGTGAGAGCGAACAGTACAAGAATGTTACAGCACTTAGCTTTGTCACAAAGCCATGTCTCAATCTCTCAGAATGACTACCAATAAGTTCAAATCATGATGATAGGTATTATTGATGGCAGCAGATGTTGAATGGACAATACGTTGAAATGAGCTTCAATGGAGCGTCAACGATGTGTGCTTTTCTAGGTACGGTAATTAAACAACAATTTGGGCGCTGTCATGCATAACCAATATATTGGCAGCCTTCAAGGGAAAAGAGACAGCGACATGCTCCCTGCCACATCCTGAGAAACACCGTCAACATAGCGTCAACAATGTTTAGCTAGGCATCATGGGGAATTTATGTTCCGATTGGTAGTCGACGTCCATTTGTCAGATATTGACAGCGTTTACTGGGAACAACTACAGCGACATGCTACCGGCCACATCCTGGGAATGTGCGTCAATGGAGGGTCAAGAGTGTTCAGCTTCGCTTCATCGGTAATTTATCTTCCGACTGGTTGTAGACAACCATTTGTCAGACATTGACAGTCTGTGCTGGGAAAAACTACCGCGACATGCTTGCTGCCCCATCCCGAGAGTGAGCGTCAACAGAGGGTCAATGATTTTAAGCTTGGCATCTTGGTTAATGTATTCTCCAATTGGTTGTAGACATCCATTCGACAGACATTGACATCCTTTACTCGGAAAACCTACAGCGACATGCTCCCTTCCACATCCTAAGAATGAGCGCCAATGGAGGGTCAATAATCTTGAGCTTCGCATCTTGTATAATTTATGTTCCGATTGGTTGTGGACATCCATTTTTGAGATATTATCATTCTTTATTGAAAACAACTACACGGACATGCTCCGTGCCGCGTCCTGAGAATGAGCGTCATTAGAGCGTCATGGATTTCTAGCCTTGCATCACGGCTGATGTATTTTCTGATGGGTTGCAGATATCCAGTCATCAGATACTCGCAGCCTTTACTGGGAAAAACGACAGTGATATCCACTGTGCCGCATCGTCAGGATAATCCTCAACGGAACGTCCACGATGTTTAGCTTCGCATCTTGCGTAATTTCTGTTACGATTAGTTGCAGAAATCCATTCATGAGATATTGGCAGCCTTTACTGGCAAGAACCACAGTGAGAGTCTCCCTGCCGCATCCTGAAACTGAGTGTCAACGGGGTGTCAACAGTTTTAGTTGTTCCATACTTGGAAATCTCGGCATCGCGCGGATCTTCATGTTCATAACGGAATCATTGACCGCCCAGATAGGCAAAAATACAATATATCAAAGGTATAACACCCATTCCAGTTTAATCTATATTGGAAGCTGCAAAGCATGCAAAAACATATTATTGGTTGTTGAAAACGCGATTTTAATAAGATACTAATAACTCACTCCAAAAACAAGAGCCTTGTATGAATCTAGTGTTACGGGGGTACAACACCTATCCACAATACTTCGCTAGGTACTTATGGGCGCGTACAGCCGTAGATCCTATTCTATATTATTCTTGGGAATCGGAACCGCTAGAAATTCCACCACCCTCGGAATCGGAACTATCCGTGAGGTCCTTTTTCTCCGAAGATACAACTGGCCTCTGATAGTTATTTCCTTTGGCAAATATCGCAGTTCCCTTAGCTGTCTTAATCCGCTGGCGGCAATCTTTAACGTAATGATTTCCTTTCCTGTCGGAAGGCCAGGCACAACGTAAACACTCGTCTGCTGCTTTCCTTCTTTTCATCTCACTTAAGTCAATCCCTTCTATCTTGCTATTCTGCGTAATATTATTGGATGTCCTCCGGGACTCCCTTAAAGGCCTCCTAGTTTTCCGCAAGGGATCGATTTGTCGGGCCTCAGTAAGATCCCTAGGAATAGCTGAGACTTCCCGGGGAGATTGCTCCTGAGGATCTATGATCTCCCGTGTTTGAAGCTTATCGATATGGGAAACCAATGCCTGCTCGAGTCCAACAACCGAAGCGAGCCACCACACACACTGCGCCACAAAGATGTGCTGGTTGCTTTTGGCGTAAGCTATTATGCACTCCAAGGAATATACAATAGCGTCGTTGTCATTTTTGAAGGATATCGGCATTCGTATGAGTAGGAGCCAATCGAAGGTGCGGGGCTGCCGCTACACAAAGCTAATAGATTCTGAATATAAATATAATAGATAAAGATATCATAAAAACGCAATAATAAATTAGGATTCTTCTTCGCTGGTAGGTGTGCGTCATTTTCATTCTCATGCCGGTTGACCCTCTCATCCTCGGAATAATCCTCATCTCTTTATAGTCCCTTGGGATAGACCGCACGGGCTTAGCATCGCTCTCGATGGTCTGCGGTCTTTCAGCACGGGATTAGCATCGCGCTCGATGATCCGCTGATTCTGAACTAAATCAATCCCTCACACTATAGCTTATCTCCCCATATCATCCCTGAATGATAGCCACGTATCTTTGGGTCTTTTTGACTATGCCCGTTAGATATCCTTGCATCTTATTCTTATGCGCGCCTTATCCGAAGTGCTTGCGCGCCCCGGAAGGGACACATATCATTGTAGATCATAACTTTAACTTAGACCTTTCACTATCTTTGAGTTTGTTCGGTAGTTAGTTGTAGACTAATAGGATACCACTCCTTGCTGCGACGATGTAGATCCTGACACATATAATATATTGCGATACAGAACATGCAAATCAATGCAAGGTGATCCACTTCTGACCAAAGTCAATGCCAAAAATCCCTCAGTCACGTCGTGCTTAGGCAGAGGGAATGTCCAGAACGCCGGGGTGTGCCTCGCCAGTATTCCACTCGTTACGAGATGGTGGTTCGGAGCCCTTGTACTCGCAATAGACTATCGACTGCCGTGCACTGTCTGTGCAGTCCCGGATAGTATCTAGAAGTGAAAGAAGCTTCCAGCGTCGCTTGGCAACCTCCTCAACTGCCCGCGCAAAGCTTCCCGTAACGATCATTTAAATCCCCGCTACAGGGCATAATCCAGGCACTAAACTTGGATGACTAAAACATGGTATCTGTTTATCCTCGCCCTTCCAAGTTGCCTTTATTACTGTTAAGGGAGAACCCCTAACATCTAGGGTTTGACCCGCTGGACGACCCACGCACAACCCACTCAATTCAGACGGGTAGGGAGTTTACAATCGAAACCTATGCGAGTTGACGGTTCTGGTCTATTGACAATCAGGACAGCCCATTCGGACAAGGGTCGGTTTCGAACTGGACCAGGACCCGAACTTTCAGCAACAACTGCACATTCCGTCTGAAATACCTTAGCGTTCCGGATGGCTCTGACGGCTCTAACAGAACCTCGTACCCTCAGACCGAGGATGACATGCTACCCATCGCGGAGGCGATGGCTCGCATTGCATACGTACCTCCTTTACTTTGTGGTGATGTTTACGCATCATCAGATGTACACGTGTATTACACTCTTCGCAGGGGCTGCAGTTATGCTGAATCCGTTTACACAACGCCTGGCGAAGTTAAATCATAGCTACTGCTTATCGTTCAACAATTGTCAAAACTTATGTATTCAGTTTGTATTCTCATCTATGTATCAATGTATCTATATAGCTACCTAGCTAGACACGGTATATCTGAACTGCCAGCACGCGGTGATTTTCAGCAAATTGAAGTGCGCGTGAAGATTACGCTAAAGTTAACTCAGATAAACACTCCGAGGCCGTAATTGAGCAAGTTTGGAGATGCAATTCGAGACCGAGATTGAGTGAACTCAGAGATGCACTGGGAGGCCGTGATAGAGCGAGTTTGGAGATGCACTTCGACGCCGGGACCAGGCGAGTTTGGAGATGCAATTGTCGACCGAGATTGGCTGAGCTCAGAGATGCACTGCGGGGCCGTGATCGAGCGAGTTTGCAGATGCACTTCGAGGCTGGGTTTGAGCGAGTGTGGAGATGCAATTGCAGACAGAGCTTGAGTGAGCTCAGAGGTGCACTGGAAGGCGGTGATCGAGCCAGTTGGGAGATGCGCAGGGAGGCAGTGATCGAGCCAGTTTGGAGATGCACTTTGAGGCCGTGATCGAACGAGTTTGGAGATACACGTGGTGACCGGGATTGAGTGAACTCAGCGATGCACTGGGAGGCCGTGATTGAGCGAGGTTGGAGATGCAATTGGGGAGCGAGATAGAGTGAACTCAGAGATGCACTCCGGGCAGTGATTGAGCGAATTTAGAGATGCACTTGCAGCGAGGTATGATCGAGGGAGATTTGAGGAGTACTCGATCTAGAGGCGGTCGATGGGAGGTGCACAAGGTGTTGAGTTTCTATTGATCGGTTAATTGACTCGAAACCGTGCGAAAGCGACGAGGTGACTCTACATTCAAAGCTCTTATGGAGAACTAGCTGGTGGCAGTCGATCTGTAGGGAGGTACGCCGGAAGCTGAAGCTACATTCAAGGGTCAACTCGAAATCGAGAGAATGAAGCCGTGACAGACAATCCTAGGTGTATGCAGTACTCGGTGAAAGGTGCACTCAGCGTATGCTGCACTCGGTATTGACCCATGATGATGGCATCGAGAGATAGAGAGTGATGATATAACTTTGTGTTCTTGCAATGATGTTAGAGTTGTGGACGAGAAAGAGAGAGATGGGAGATTAAGATGAGTATGGTATGGAGTATACAAGTGGACCGGAGAAATCTGAGGTACGACTTGCCGGACTGGGTTTTGAAGACCTCGTATTACTGTTATTACCCTCCAGATCGGGACTAGAACCTGCCGTATCGGGGAAGGTGAATTCACTCGCACACGAAATTCTGTCAAGATCCAGTTTCTCATGATGATTTCCCCCATCTCCTCTGATCTCTCTCTTTCTTGTGCTCAACTCTACCATCACCGAAGAACACGAAGTTATGTCATCCCTCTCAATCTCTCCATGCCATGATCACGAATGAACACTGAGTACAGCATACATCAAGTACCGCATCATCCCAAGATTGACAGTCTCCCACTCCAAGCCAGTGTCCCGCTCCCAGCCAGTTCCCCATCTCTCGGTAGATGTTGTTGTACTCAACTCTCTACCTCCTCACAATTACAAGTTAACCGATAAATAGAGTCTCAGCTGCCGTTGCGCCTCCCTCCAAATGTACAGCTTCCGAGTACTCCTCTGATCTCGCTCGATCATAGCCGGGAAGTGCATCTCCCAACTCGCTCAATCACGGCCTCCAGCGCATCTCCAAACTCGCTCAATCACGGCCTCCCAGTGCGTCTCTCAGTTCAATCAATCTCGGTCGCCAATTGCATCTCCAAACTCGCTCGATCACGGCCCCAAAGTGCATCTCCAACCTCACTCAATCACCAGATCCAAGTTCATCACCCAACTCGGTTGATCACGACCTCCCAGCTCATATCCACACTCACTCTATCATGCGCTCCAAGTGCTTCTCAGAGTTCACTATATCCCCACCTCCAAGTGCTTCTCTCAACTCACTCGATCGCGGCCTCAAAGTACATCGTTAATGAGCAATGGCGGGTGTACCGAGACACAGGGTTAGCGGGTGTGGACTGTGCGACAGGGAGTACATATTCTGGATACCCCGGGGTAGATAGTCATCATCTCATATTCATCTCATCTGGATCCACGCAATTGCGTGGATTCTCATCGCCGGGTGGTATCATATCTTTTCCCTTTCTTCCTATGCTCCTCGAGCTAGAACTGTTCTTTCTCACCAATTCTGCGTGGATGTTGCGAGATGTGTGGCATGATGTCAATCTTGGGCTCACTGCCGTCTAGCTCGGTAGTATCACCACAACGGCCTCCAAGTAGTGCATGTCTCGTTGATCCCAATGGCCGTCGCCAGAAGCTTATCCGATTATGCTCGACTACCATCTGTGGCCAGATTGATCATATCTATCTATATAGAGATACTTGAATAATGCATGCCATATTATGAGGTAGTGAATCTTGGGACTCTAACAAAGACGAATATGATAGAAAAAATGCCTTGTGCTTATGGAACCCTAAGAACCACTGCTTTGAGAATACGTCACCAAGTCTCCCACCGAGCTCTGCCAGAATTCGACAATCCTAATAGTCAAATCTCGTAGCGTCCTGAATGCACCTCCACCACTGCCGGTTCTTTCAGGAGCACCTGAGAATGAGCGAGAAGAAATGGCAAAACTGCAATTGGGGGGTGATATGCAACGCGACATGCGGTATTTGCACCGGGCATGGAGTAATCTGCTCCCGGCGTGTCTCTAACAGCCCTGACAGAGCGCGTCCACTGTGACCTAGCCATCCCGCCCAGATGGAAATGTTGTTTGCTGATAAAGTGACGGTCCGGAACCCTTGCTTACACGAAATTAAACTGAGTGTCAATGGAGCGTCAATGCTTTTTGGTCTTACCTTTTCAGCACACACAGAGTTCCATAGTCACATCATTCCAAAGTGATTGTATCGGCCGTTTGAATAGGTGAAACGTGCAGTGACACGCACGTTGCCCCATGGTGGGAATCAGTGTCAATGATTCTTTAACAATTTTAGTTGTTCTGAGTCTGATAATCCACAAAAGAGTCATTCGCTGTGAAACGAATTGAAAGTATTGACTTCCTTCAAAGCCAATGATGCGAGCGACGTCATCACTACAATCTGCTACAACTCAGAGTCAATGGAATGTCAATGATTTGTGTCCGTGCATCTTGGATAATCAAACTGAGGTGCAATGACGTTGCGCTATAATGGAAATGTAGAACACTGGCATGGGTGAAAATGGTATTGATGATATCGGTACCACCTCCTGAAAATGAATGTCAAGTGCCCGTCATTGATTTTGCCTCTTGCATCTTGGATAATAGAAGGGCAATGGCCATACGTCAACCCATAATAATAGTATCAGCCGTCTTCATGGGCAAGAGTGCAACTCACAATAACACCATCACCTAACAAAAATGAATATTAACGCAATGTCGAAGATTGTTGATCTTTCATCAAAGACGCTGAAAGAGCTGTGCATCAGCATTAACCAATAATCAATGTATCTGCCACCGCTATGGGCAACATTGCTTGTGACAATATCACTACAACCTCGTGAAAATGCTCATCAATGGAGGGTGAATGATTTCTGGTGTTACATCACAGACACTGAAAGTGCTGTGCATAGCCATGAATCTATAATCAATGAATCCGCAGCCTCTATGCGCAAAAATGATCATGGCAATATCGCAACGACCTACGACGAATGACTCTCAACTGAGTGTCAACAATTTCCCATCTCGCATATCGGTCAATCATAGCGCTATGGAACGGTTGTAACCCATAAGCAACCTATCGGCTGCCTTTATGGGCAGAATTGCTAGTGCCCATATTGCGTCCGCTTCCTACAATTGAGTGCCCACACAGCATGAACAATGTTTGATGGGGCTGAGTAAGCTACACAGCAATGACCTGCATTGCATTGTTCCTGAATTGAGCATTATGCAGTCAGTCTTTTCACTATGTCATTGGATACAACTTCAGAAATATGCATGCAATGTCTCAGTGATCTGACCTTTTTTGCTTGGAGCTCTGGAGTCAGCATACGAGAACCCACATTTAACTGTACTATAACTTGCCGTTTGGCAGTCTCTCGAGTCGGATTACCAGGCGATCTACTTCCTACCGCAATGTCAAATTCAATATCCTTAACCATGTCATTGCTAGAGGTTATAATCGTTTCCTGAAAAGAATACGTCTTTGTTCTTGATTTGGGCGACCTCACTGTTCAAGTCATCCTCGATGCTTGGTAGGCCTCAATGAATGTACGATCAAACCATCCTATTGCTTGGATCAATGCTAGTTATGCTTCTTTCTGGCAATTTTTATTTGAACTGCGGAATTGGGCAGACTGCCATCACTGCCTTCTTATGTATAGTTGGTCACAAAGTTCCTCGCCATCCATCAGAACAGGGGACCTGCTCAATGGGGAAACACTTGCTGGCAAAAGCTCACATCGCAATGTTGACTGAATGAAGAGAGTTGGAAGTTACTGGATTAACACGTTCAACCATCGATGAAACAGCTTTGGGCATCCTGTGGAGAGAAGCAAGTAAAGGAATTACAGCAGTAAGTTCGCAAAGAAAATCCACATTGGACATTCAGCTTTGATCCATATTAACCGAATTGACAGACAGAACAACCCAACATGGAAGCAAGAGACTATGAACCATCCGAATTTCAGCAAAACAGGTGGAATTGCTATGACATGTTGGGATTTGTATTGACTCATGTTTCATAGAATGTTCAATCAAACCTAGAGATATGACAGTCTTATGAAGTATTATGACGTGAGCTACTCCTGCCGTCCGCCACCACCCTTGGTACCATTTGCTGCAGGGAATACTCATTGACAGTGGATGCAATTATGAAGCAATTGCCATCACAAAACAAAGTAAGTTTGGCTCTGGACAGGTGGACCTCAACTGACAAACTTGCCATCATCTCCGTCATTGCATATTATATGAAGCATAATTGGGCATTGCGAGAAGTACAACTCACTGTCGATGAGCTTGATCTCCAATTCAGGTCCAACTCCGAAACCAAATTTAGGATGATAGGTCAAGGGATAACATACTGGGGCGAGGCACGCCGTACATTTCAACGTGGTTCTTGATCTCTGTCAGCCCACTGATGGCCGTTTGCTTGGAATTACTTCTGGTAATGCTTCCTCAAATTGCTCGATGACTCATGAGCTGCAATCAACCCTTGAGCCCTCCGGCATCAAGTGGCCTGCATTGAAGAACCACATACCATGTATGGGGCACATCATACAGCTGGGTTTGGGTGGATTCAGGAGCAGTGGCAGTGTAAAAGGCCGCGCACAATCTTGGGAAGCCCATGAGTGCAAAGAGCAATTTGGAGAGAATGAAAGTATAGTCATTGCAAAGATTGGAAGACTTCGAAAGGAGGGCAATCCTAAAAGCAACCAGGTGTCGGCCATCAGACCATGTTTAGCAAAGATAATTGAGAAAGTACGTATTTCAAGATATTTTGAAAGTCCTGAAAATAACTTTCATATAGCAGAGAATGCTTGCTGTATTGATTATGCAAAAACCTGGTTGTTGAACTGCATTCATTGACTATAAACAAGCCAAAGTCCACATCGCGGTACTACCTATTGTTGATGTGAAGACATGTTGGAATTCAACACTGGAGTAGCTTGAGAAACCACACTCATTGGAAGAAGTCACCATTGATTGCCTCCTGAATCCAATATTCAGTGAATTCTGGCCACTCTGCACAACGCAGGTCGAATGGACCATGGGCAAGAACATCATGGCAGTGTTGAAGCTGTTCAGATACTTCACCTAGTGGCTATCGGTGAGGCATACAGTCACACTACATTGCGTTATCACTGTCTACAATGACATGTTCGATCATGTGGATGGCATTATACGAGCTGTAGCCACACAGAACACTGCATGGATGGAAGACATGTACTTTGCCATGCAGTTAGCACAACAGAAGTTGTCAAAATGGTATGCTGAATTATCTCCAACGACGGGGATACATCTCATTTCGGCATATAGTCTCGATTCTATCAACAACATGCGATTGTTCAGGACGTTGGACAATGGAATGGATATTCATCCTGAAGGTGATACTTCCTATTCTAGCTAATAGCAATAGACATCCCTCAAGTAAGTGGAGATACAATACCGTGTCAAACATAGATATGTGCCAGTCGATAAACCAGAAAGCGTATTGAGTGAGAATCTTTTCCTCTCTGCAACAGCTTCAGTATCTGGTCAATTTTCGTTTGATGCATGTCATTTGTCCACTTATGATGACCATTACTCAAGGCCTGACAATGTGGCAAAAACGACACCCAGACAAAGCGATTGCACAGCACACTTATTGACTGCCACCAGGCTCTATTTGACTTCACTGCCTGAATCACCAAAGAACTGTGAGCAAGGTAATTCATATCTCAATAATTGGCACTGTGAGCCGATGAAGGTTAGCAGTACATTGTGGATACCGGATAACACCGACTGTTGGCAATGACTTGACGACACAAACTCCATGTGCGCTGATCTCTCTCGTGTGGCACGAAACATAATCTTTAACCCACCACATGCTGTCGGAGTGTAGGCCAGTTTCTCCCTTGGGCGAGATGATATCGGCTGGAGGCAATCAAAACCCACCTACAAGACCCTTTGCAACAGAGTCATTGTAACGCAGTTTGTTTGAGCCAATGATGAGATCTTTGCAGGCGATGACGCAGCATTGGATAGAATGAACTCAGATAACGACTCTGCAATGTAGAAATAGGCAAAGCAAATAATATTGCACAGAATGGCCAAGGTCCACAACAATTTGAAATTGTGGCAGGGCAGCCACAATCTACGTACTGGACAAAAGGATTCTGGATCTCAAACCTAGCACATAACAGCCATAGAGTGCATTTCAGATATGTAAGTGATCATCATAGCATTGTGGTCACTCTTTCAACATTAAGGTGAGACTGCATTCAAATTCTCTGAACGATCACCATTGCCTCCAGATGTCTTTGCAAATTACCTCCCTGGAGGACAAACTCAATGTTAACCGTCCGCGGAATCAGAAGAATCTACCATCATCCATTCTAAAGTGGTGAGGAAGGCGGACCAGGATGCATTTCGATCACCGGAAATTGGATACACTGCAATGGCGACTTGGATATTCCAACTGACAGGAAGGACAATTGTGCAGCAGACTTGAATCTGATACACAGCAAGACAATGTGATGGAGGATCCGAATATCCCAGAGCATTTGAAATCGAGTGCCACACAGAATGTTCCTGAATTGATTCGGCCTACTCCGAAGTCACAGAGACAGGATTAAATGGTGTTGGTGAAAGTAAATACAATGGAAAGGAAGAGGAATACGGGAATCAAGAAAATGTATCAGAGAATGAGTCAGTAGCTTCTGTATGCAACTTCACCAAGAGCTGCATTTAGAGATATATCATGGGTGAATACGGAGCAGGCGCTTCTCATATCAGTTGATAAATGGATATACAGCGAGCGCACTGAATCTTTTGGCAAGATATATAAATTTTCATAGTTTGAGAACTAACAGTGCAAGAATATTACAGGGCTTGGCTTTGCCACAGGGCAGAGTCCCAATCTGTCAGAGAGACAAACAAAAAGTTCAAATCATTATGAAAACAATTATTGATGGCAGCAGATGTTGAATGGACAATACCTTCAAATCAGCGTCAATGGAGCTTCAACGAATATTGGTCTTTTAAGTATCATAATTCTACAGTGATTTAGTCACTGTTAGGCAGAACCAATGTACTGGTATCTTTCATATGCATATGAGACAGCAACACAGTCACTAACCCATTCTGAGAATTAGTGTCAACAAAGCGTCTACTATTTTTGGCCTTGTGAGAATGGTAATCATATAGTGATTTGGTCGCTGTGAGGCATACCTGACGCATTGGCAGCTATAATTGGCAACACAGACAGTAACATGGTCACTGCCCCATTCTGAGAATGAGCGTCAACGGTAGTGGGAGCAACGGGTCCGGGTAACCCGCCACGGGTGCGGGTTTAGACCAGAAGAACAGTTCGGTTTGGTTCCAGAACCGTCCAAAAACCCCACCCGCAGCTTCTTGGTGGGCCAAACCTGGACTCGTACCCATCAACCCGAGGGTTTTGTCGGGTTTGGCTGCACCTGTCGGTTCCAATCTCCGGATTTAATTTTCGGGTTTTTCTATTTAAGGTCGCATTCAGATATCCCACTGTCTTGTGCAAAATATTAACTTTGGTACATCATTGTTTTTGTTCGATTTATTGGCTGCCTTTGAAATCAAAACAAGCTGAGAAATGCTCACTGCTACATCATGAAGTTGATTGTGAACGATTTTTCGCCTTGTATCATTAGTAAGGTTTGAGGTACAGAACAGCCATATTGACAGCTAATGCAGTCATTAACCCGCAATTGGATCAGTGTGCACCTGCTACTGCACTGACAACACTTGGTGACCTAATGGAGATACACGATAGTGAAAGCAGAAAATCGCAATGCAGCATGGAACTTCACACACAGAAAGAAGCCATCTGAGATTGTCATCCAGGGAACCACTGTCTTACATAAACATATCGGCTCTGACGCCCGATGAAGTACACAATTCATCATGGATGAACAAATCAAAGCTTGTTAAACCCGTACGCTTTTACACATGCAAGTAACCTCCCTAGCTCATTACCATACAGGAATTGGATTGAGACGAACATATTGTAACAGCTCGTTTGTCATCAGGACATTATATGCACAAATTGTGACTATTGACGACTTCTCTCCGCAAAAAGTGTTTGGTGTACCTATTTCGCTGCATGTCATCATTTTTTTGATTTCAGTGACCAAATTGTAAGACATGATAATTAGTCTGTGCATGTGGAAGTGTCATACGGCCCATACGAAAGTTCTAGACTCCAAACTGAGTTGATTGATGGTTGATCAACCAGATATTGTCCTGCCTCTTACAGATAAATGACAACACACAATCTAAATTGGAGGCAAAATTGACTAATAAAATTTGAGTCGGTGATGGCGTACCAGTGAGAGATAGCGTGGTCAATGCGCAACATCAATCCATATGAATGACCACCATCATCTTGCATTCATCCATACATCCAACTACGTCACTCTGAGTTCAGACCTGGTGCACATAGCGAATATGTTGAAAAGTGCTTATGTTAGGTGATGAAAATCGAGGAGAAGGAACTGCATAAGGCAAAGTGAGGAAGTTGGGCTATATTAATGAAGAATGAGTGTATGGATCTACATGCGGTAAATTGCCAGCTGAAAGCGCTGGAATGTGACAGCACTACGTTATCCATCGCTCAGAGATCATGTGCATCAGTGGAGCAGACATTGAGACGCCACAAAGCTTTTGGATATAACTGAGTATCCGTACAAATTATAAATTGGCTGTCAATAATAACTATATGATTATTTGTAAAAAATTATTGACCATACAACAAGTTTTAGGACATATTTATGGTTAGCGTCACTGGAGCTTCAACAATTTTTGGTCTTGAAGGTAAGTTGTTTGGGGTGCAAATTGTTTGCTGGTATCCATAATCAACATATCGGCAGCGTATATAGGCCAAAAAGAAAGTGACACAGTAACAGCCCTATGCTGAAAATGAGCGTCAACGGAGCATCAACGATTTGTGGTCTTGTAAGTATGTTGTTTGGGACACGATTTGCTCGCTGTTATCCATAATCTAAGTATTGGCAGCCTCTCTAGGCCAAAGAGAAGATGACGCAGTAACAGCCTTATGCTGGAAATGAGCGTCAACAGAGCGTCAATGATTTCTGGTCTCGTGCGTAAGTTATTTGGGACGCGATTTCCTCACTGTTATCCATAATCAACGTATCGGCAGCCTTGATAGGCAAAGGAGAACGTGACACAGTCATAGCCGCATGCTGAAAATGAGCGTCAACGGAACATGAATGATTCTTGGTCTTGTAAGTAAGTTGTTTGTGAAGCGATTTGCTCGCTGTTATCCATAATCAACGTATTGGCAGCCTTTGTGGGAAAAAGCGACAGCCAGATTGTAACAGCTATATTGTGAAAATGAGCATCAATGGAGCGTCAATGATTTTGGGTGTTGCATCTTGTATAATCCAAGGGCTATACTACGGCTTTTACACTAAATCCAAGTATTGGCGGCCTTTATAGGCAACATGGTTAATGTGGTTATCGCTACAACAGGAATGAGCGTCAACAGAGCGTCAACAGAGCGTAAACAGAGGGTCAACAGAGCATCAACAGAGTGTCAACAGAGCGTCAACTATCTTGGGTGTTGCATGATGTATAATCCAAGGGCTATGCTACGTCGTTGGTGCATATTCAACCTATTGGCAGCCTTTATGCTCAAAAGAGCACGCGACATGGTCACAGCTCCATTGTGAAAATGAGTGTCAACATATCATCAATGATTTCAGGTGTTGCATCTTGTATATTCCAAGGGCTGTGCTATGGCATTGATGGATTATCGAAGTATTGGCCACCTTTATAGGCAATATTGTTAATGTCGATGTTGCTGCACCTGAAAATGAGCGTCAACAGAGTGTCAACAGAGAGTCAACATAGCGTCAACAGAGCACCAACAGAGCGTCATCACAGCATCAAACAGAGGGTCAACAGAGCGTCAACAATCTTAGGTGTTGTATCTTGTATAATCCACGGACTATGCTACGGCATTTACTCATAATCAATTTATCGGCAGCTTTTATGCGGCAAAGAGAAACCGTCATGGTCACAACCCAATCATGAAAATGAGCGTCATCAGAGCGTGAAAGATTTCGGGTGTTGCATCTTGTATAAACCAAGGGCTATGCTGCGGTATTTACACACAATCGAAGTTTTGGCCGCCTGTATAGGCAGTACCGCTTATATGGATGTCGCTTCACCTGAAAATGAGGATCATCACACCGTCAACACAGCGTCAACAGAGCGTCAGCAGAGCTTCAACAGAGCATCAACAGAGTGTCAACAATCGTTGGTGATGCATCCTGTATAACCCAAGGGCTCTGCCACGGCAGATATCCATAATTATCGTATTGGCAGCTGTTCTGAGGTAAAGTGATCTCGAGATGGTCACAGCCCCACTCTGACAGTGAGCGTCAACCGTGCGTCAACGATTTTGTGTGTTGCACCGTGTATAATCCAAGGGATGTGCTACTGAATTTATGCATAGTCGAAGTATTGGAAGCCTTTCAAGGCAATATCCTGTGTGTCAATAGCGTTTCTCCTCAAAATGAGCGTCAACAGAGCGTCAACAGCGCGTCAACAGACCATCAACTCAGCGTCAACAGAGCATCAACACAGTGTCAACCGAGTGTCAACAGAGTGTCAACGCCTTTAGGTGTTGCATCATGTATAATCCAAGATCTCTGCTACGACACAGATCCATAATCAACGTACTGGCAGCCATTCTGCGCAAATGAGATCGTGACATGGTTACAACACCTGTCTGAACATGAGCGTCAACAGAGCGTCAACGATTTCGTGTGTTGCATCTTATATAATCCAAGGGCTGTGCTACGGCATTTATCCATAATCGAAGTATTGGCAGCCTTTATAGGCAATATCGTGTTTGTCAATATCATTACACATCAAAATGAGCGTCAACAGACCGTCAACACAGCATCAACAGAGCGTCAACAGAGCGTCAACACAGTGTCAACTGACTGTCAACAGAGTGTCAACGCATTTGGGTGTTGCATCATATTTATTCCAAGGGCTCTGCTACGGCATATGTCCGCAATCAACATATTGGCAGCCGTTCTTTGCAAATGCAATCGTGAGATGGTCACAGCAGCTGTCTGGAAATGAGCGTCAACAGAGCGTCAACAATTTTGTGTGTTGCATCTTGTATACTCCAAGGGCTGTGCTACGGCATTTACCCATAATCGAAGTATTGGCAGCCTGTGTAGGCATTATGGTCTGTGTCAATGCCGCTACACCTCAAGCATCAATGGAGCCTTCACAATGTATGGTCTTGTAAATAAGGTAATTGGTAAGTGATTTTCTCGCTGCTATCCATAACCAATGTATTGCCACCCACGATGTGCAAAAGAGCAAGTGACACGCTCACGGCGCCATTGTGACAATATCTGTCAACTCAGCATCAATTGAGGGTCATCAATCGCTGGTGATGCAGATCGGGTAATGAAGGCATCGAATGGATATTTGAGCTTATAATTGAACTATTGAACTCTTGCCTGTTCAAAAATACAAATGATTTAAAGAAAATCATGAATTGAAATATTGTTGATCTCGCAACAAGCAAAACATGCAAAGTGTGATTACTGGATATCAACTGATCGATTTTGATTGAGTACTATAATCAAATTGCAAAGGCAAGCATGTGATATGAATTTACAGATGGACCCGCTGTACAAGCCGCTGAGAACCCGCCCAATTCAGACGGGTATGGAGATGTGGATGGAACCGTACCGGCATCGACAGCTCAGGTATATTGACAACCCAGACTGCCAATCTGGCTCCAGTTACATTCTGACCAGTACCCGGACCCGAAGTGACAGTCCAGACCCATTGCAAACACTCGTCAACGGAGAGGCGACGATATCTAGCTTTGCATCTCTTGTCATGGAAGTTCTGATTGGTTGCAGACGTCCACTGATGTGATTTTGGCAGCATTTGGGGCAAAGACAACACCAACACACTCCCTGTGGCATCCTGAAAATGAGCGTCAAAGGGGTGGCAACAATCATTGGTTTTCCATCTTTTGTAGTCAAGGCATCACACAGATATTCGAGCATATTACAGAAATAATGACCCCCATTACATGCAAAAATTCGGTATATCAAATGAATCACACACATTCCAAAAAGATCCATATCGCAAAGTACCAATCAAGCAAAAACAAACCATCGGCTGTATATTACAACATTTCGATATGACACTATTATCAAACCACAGAATCAAGAGACTGATAGGAATCTATAGCTGGACCCACTGACATTGTGCCAATTTCAGACAGGTTGGGAGATTTTAATTGAAACATACCTAGAATGACGGGTTGGGTTGGACCTGGACACAAACCTGAAGTGACGGTCCCGGACCATTATTGACAGCAAAAATTCCCAAGCTCGACCGTTTCCAATATTTGAAATCTCGACCCCATGAACCATATCTCTGCATAGACTTACGCAATTGAATGCATGATTCAATGCAGCATGACGTTCGTCATTCATCTTGGCCTGAATTGTGATTTCACAGCTGCATCAATGACTCATCTGACATTACTGATGGAAAATTTGTTAGCGAGTTTCAGCTCTGATTTGAGTGTAGGTTTCTGACTTCAAGGTAACCGACAGGACGATTGTCAGTTCATTTGTTGCCAGTCAATGCGATTTGGAGTTTAGAACATTGGCATATCCCATCTGACCCTTGCACATGCCCAGTGCAATCATGATGTCGTACAATGTGATCACTGAAGTCAAGTAAAACCTGTCATATCGCAAAATAGGTACATGTATTGCTCTTGCAACGGATTCATGGTTAAAAAGTTCAACTTGCATAATCACTCCTCCAGCGACTCTGAAACCGTCACCATTTCCTGGGCCGAATTCGATTTCCATATGGAACTTAGCAATGGACACTATATGCCGGGGTAAATGCTCAAGGGTTCAACACGCATTGATTTCGTAATCATTGATTTAACTGTTGCAGCATGGGGTGGGAGAGATGGAACGCATTCGTAGGCCTGGGCTTGCGGGGGAGCGAGCCCCCAATTAATACTCCATGGTCGAGAGGTCTCTTGCAGCAATTGCGAATTTGTAGGTAAACTGTCAAGAGTCTCCATACGCTCACCAAACGCAGTACGTGTAGATGAGGCTGAATCCTCCTGCAGTTCAGCCTGAAAGGCAGCTGGAACCTTGCATTTGGGCATCTTGTACTTTATCTGTTTCTGATAGTTGTAATCAGACACGTCTCCCCAGCCTGGTTTAGTCAATTCATCAAGCTTCGTCGGCTTCTGCTGAGCACGCTCCATCCGATGCTGTACTGTTTCAGAGATTGTCCCCATTACCCAGCCAGGATTGTAAAACTGCTGACCACAGGAAGAGTGTAGCTGAATTTGATCTCACGTAGTTTTCAACAACTCGTCGTATCACGCGCGAGCGAGATCTGTAACAAGAATAACAATTGTATTGACCAATAGAGAACAATTCAGCTTAAGGCTGGGAATGCTCGGGATGGCCAGCTTGCTTTTAAGCATAGCTCCGTTGTCCCTTGAGTCATCTCCCTATTCTAGTGGTTGGCTTCCTTCGCCGACTACTGCATTCCATCCTTAGCCTTATCTTATGCCCGTGCGTGCATAACACCCCTGCCTCAATACGAGGTCGCCGTGCTTATGCCGCGTCATCTCCTTATCTCCTACCTCCGATGGTGCGTCACCGTTTATGCCGTATCTCCGACGGTAGTTCTCTTTCCTCCTTCGGGAGTACTTCCAGGTTGTTACCTGCCTTCTCGGTCGGGTATATATCCTGGCTGTTTCCTCCTCCGAGTTTGAGGATATCTGCCCAAGCTTCGTCGCTGAAGTGTCTCCGCTCTAGCAGTATTCCTCTGTACCTTCTGTCGGTCTGATCTGGTGTTAACCTGGTGAATTCGTCCGCCATCATTTCCTTTCCTGGTCGGTATTGTATTTCCACCTCTAGTTCCCTAATCACATGATCCATCCGTCTCCACAGTTTTGGTGTAACCATGGTCTCGTTGGTATAGGCTAATAGTGCCCTGTGATCAACGTGGAACATCACCTTCTTCCCGTGGAGTGTCCAGTACCGGCGGTCTTCCACCGCGTTTGTCATGGCGAGGAACTCTCGCTCCGATGCCGTAGACTTTCTTTCCACGTCATTGAATAGGCCGCCTCTGAACTCCAGTATTTTCTCTATCTTTCAGGCTTTGGGGTAGTCAATCCTGCCTTCTCAGCATTGCACATATGTTCCTGCTTTTGCTTAATTGCTCTCTCTGGGACATCAACTTGCTTGCTGGCAACAGCGGTCTCTAAATCCACATAATCCTCGATCCATTGGCGCTTTCCTTTGTGGCATGAACATTGCGTTTCTCATCGTGTCCCAGCCGCAAGCTTTCTGTTGGATTGCGAGTTGCGTTATTCTCCACGATTCCGGACCCATTCTCCTTCGAATCCGCTCTCGCCAGCATCCACTTCCCGATTTTTTCGAGTCGAGCACTAGGTTGGTTTCCGGTATTGGCCTGCCAGTAGTGGTATAAGGTTCGTTTTCAGAGCATTGACTATTGTATTTTGTGTTGACTGTGTTGATGGGAGAGATGTGGACTGTTTCAAAATATGGACCATATGGAGGCAAGCAGCGTCTTTTATGTTGAGGTTTGAATGTTTAATTGACCTGAAAGAAGCAAAATCTGTGTTTTGACCGTTACTACATTGGGAATTCCAATGCTAACCATACATCATTGCATGATGTTTAGCATCTGTTTCATGTAAGATCCTGGGGATTCCTTCAGACCAACATCAGCAGATGTCCTTTCTGTCAAAGAATGTGCTTTCTATATCCCACACACATATGATTTCGGCTGTCAATCACTGCAATTTATCCATGTAAATATAACACACAACATCGGACCGACTTCGTGCAAATCCCAATCCAGTTGGAATCTGGCGCAACCTGCATCTATAATCACCAGCATTTATCTTGTGTAGAACATGCAAGTTTGCGGTTACCCATTCCATTCTGAATTGAAGCTAGCTATATATTCCACAGGACTTCCCACTTCTTTTCGTTAATTATCATCTCTGCACTTCCACACCAGCAAATCATGGGTCAACAAACATGTCAGCCAGGTGGCAGCTGATCAGAATTGAGCACAACAGGGAGAGCTTCATCCAACACCCCACCTGTTGAGAACCAACTACAATGCAGACACCACTCATTCCACCGTGACGCTGCAAAGGCAGCCACCTACAATCTGACCCTCCAAATTCAGTTGAAAGTGGTCCATAAAACCGGACACCGCACGAATCGGAATCCGCATGCAATGGAATTTAAGTGTAGTTCTCTCGAGGTAGAGAACCATCAAGCGAGTATATTACACTTCACTGGTGTATGTAGGGAGCCGTGTGACCAATTTCTAGGAGCCCGTAATTGCAGACCTGCATGGTCAACCGGTGTATCTGTCCCCACAGTCCGCAAAATCAAATGTCATGATATTGTCAGCTCTGGGATATTCACCAAAGAATTTAGTGATAAGCATCGCCAATAGTGGACTAATCAGGCTTTAACAACCTCAGAGGACCCAATGGAAGTGAAAATTGTGGAGGTAATAGCCAAATGTGATATGTAGCTGCAGCAACTTATTTCTTGTAGCTTTTCAACATGACTGCAGCTATGGCAAGGCAATGAGGTCGGGTACACCTGGAACTGTCTGACATGCCCATTGACTTGAATATGACCAAAATGGCCAAAGATGGGTTTTCAAGTGCTGTGAAAGACGAATTGAAATAGCTGATCAATCATCCACGGGCCGTAGTTTGAGAAGAGACAATGCTGGGAGGTGAGGTTCCTGGGTATAACAATGTGACAGCTGCGATTGAATGACACCTGGATATTCTTCTAGAGAAACAAATTGACAGCTGCATTCCATATCAAAATGGCGCAGCACAGAATCCCCAGCCAAGCTGGTGGTGCAAAGGCATTGTTGCACCTTCACCAGAGTGACTGAGACCGCCAACACCAGTATAAACGCCACAACCCCATAGAATGCCACCTGCATCCCCCAGTGAAAATGTGTAATGGCGGCACGTGACGTGGGCCGGGTAACGGCCGTTCTTGATAGTCGGCTCGCCACAAGCCTTAGATTTCTAGGTATAATCTTACCTATACATATACACATACTATCACTCGTATCCATGTTTGCAATCTTATTTCTATGATTACCATACGTATACTTGTGAGACCAAATAGAGACATACGTGCCCTTACACTATTACCGATCCAGAGCTAAGGCTCATGCCGGGCCAACTATATAGCACGGTCGTTCCCCGGCCCAGGTCACGTGCCGCTGTTACAAAATGGGGGACCTCACGTATCCGCAATTAAAGGCGTGCCACCGGGATATCTGTATATTCATATTGCTCTTGTGAACGCTCAATATTGCAATCTTGATGCATATGCGATCAACATTTTAATCCAGAATTGCTGACTGCTGAAGGAACATCCACTGGTTAGTACACTATCTGCTATGTGGTAATGCAGCTGACATGTATTTTGCGGACGACAGCAGCATATTGAGCGAACCTGAAAGTGAAGCCGAGCATTGATGGAATTGAATTGGATGTTTCAGTGTGTTATAATCTACAATTAGCAGGCACTTTAATGTATATTGTAAAGAATACAGTTATATGTATTATTAAAGAACAATGTATTAATGAAGGAGAAACTTCATGAAGACGGTACAAACACTGCCAAAACACCATTAATCATATACCATGTCAAATTCAATGATGACATATTGGGGATACGCCCATAGCAACATCCTCGTCAACACGCCTTCAACGATTTTCAGTCTTGCATGATAAGTAATTTGCATGGTGATTAGTTGCGGCCATTCATAAATGCAGTGTATGCTGGCTTCAAATGCAAAAGGGAGAGCCACACGCACCCTGCCTGATTGTAAAAATGAGCGTCAACAGAATGCTAACGAATGTTGGTCTTGTCAGTCAGGTAATTCTCAAGCGAGTTGGTCATGACTATACATAATCAAAGTATTGGCCATCTTTAGAGGAATGGGATATAGCGACACGCTCCCTTCCCCATCCTGAAGATGGGTATCAATGGAGCGGCAATGATTTATGGCCATTCATCATAGGTAAGCAAAGCACAATGCCTTGGTCATTGTCTATATACGATGTTTTGACCGTTTTTCTTCGCTGCAATGCTGAAGAACTCTCACGTACAAGATTGTAAATCAAATGAGTTAGTACTGTCCGGGAGTGTGTAGTACGAATGACACTGACTTGTTTGGCTAGAGAGGCTGAGAACTCCTCCCCAATGGTGGTCTACTGTCTAGCATCACATAGATTAACCGAAATGGGGGACCTCAAATCGTTGATGCTGATTTGCCTCTCCTTTTTAAGATTGGGCAGCAAGCGTGTCTCATTCTCTTTAGGTGATTAATGTGGCCAATAGCATGTTTATGACTTTGCGCAGCCAATTACCACTCAGATTCCCCAAATTGCACGACCAACTATTGTTGATGTTCTGTTGACACTCATTTCCAGGATGGGCAGGAAGCGTGGCGTTCCACTTTTTGAGTATAATAGTGGCCATTACATCCAAAAAGAACAATGACCTACAATTGTTAAAATTTTGTGATTAACAGTAGGATAGCTGAATGCGACCATGAATAGAACAACTTGAAATGGAGAACTGGAGATTGGAGCTGACATGTATAGTCATTGCTGGGGGATCCGACTTGTTGAGATGTATGGCACTGGGCTTGGACAGCAACGAAGCAGCGGGGAGGGTTTTTGGACAAATCTGGATATAAACCGCAAAGGTTTTCCGGTCTGAATCTGAACGGGTGGGCGGCCAGCCTGGCCCGTTGCTAACCACACGTGAATGTGAAAGCATTTCCAACACCCGGAATTGGCTTGACCGGAATGGTGCCCTGGATTATCCAAACGCAAGCTATGTCAACGGGGAGGCAGATGACCAGTCCAATAATGAGCCTGACTATGGGATTGAGGTTCTGGCAAACCCTGAGCACCAGGATGTATGTGGGGCACCAAAAGTTCCTGGAATCATTCTGCCAACACAAAGGCCAATCAGACAGGTTGATAAGTGTTTGATGACGGTTACTGCGATGGAATCAAGCAGGAATACAGGACACCAGACAAAGTAAGAAATAATCAGTCAATATGTTTTGACCAGGTTCAATATGTAGCTTGACCAAGAATTTCACTTAGAGATATATTATGTGAAAAGCTTGAACAGTCGCATGTCAATATTTGTTCATAGATAGAAGTAAAGTTGGTGAAATGAATCATTTAGCAAAGTATCTCAATGTTTGTACAATGAGACTGACCCGTGCATGTAGATTACTGGGCCCGGCTTTGCCAAAGTTCTGAGTCTCAATACTGCTGGATGGCACCCAATGAGTTCAAATAATTATGAATACAATTATGGATGGCTGCAGAGATTGACTCGATAATCCATGGAAATGAGAGTCAACGGACCGTCCACAATTATTGGTCTTGAAAGCAAGGTGGTTGTTAATTGACTTGGTCACTGTTTATCATAACCTATGTAGTGGATGCTCTGATAGGCAAAATACCGAGCTGCACTGTCAATGCCCCATTCTGAGAATGAGCATCATCCGAGCGTCACAGATTGCTGGGTTTGCATCTTGCGTTATGTAACTGTTGAGTGGTGGTAATAAGTCATATTCAATGTATTGACGGCCGGTCCAGGGAAAACTTAGAGTGATATCTTCGTTACCCCATCATGAAACTGAGTGTCAACAGAGCGTCAACTATCATCGCTCTTTTAACAGAGGTAATTGAAAAGTGATCTGGGACTGGTTAGGTATAATGAATGTAATGGCAATCTTTCTAGTCAAAAGAGAAAGCGACACAGTCATTGCCCCATTCTGAAAATGAGCATCAACGGAGCATCCATGAATCTTGGCCCTGCATCATTGGTTATGTAAATTGCAATTGGTTGCAGACATACATAAATGAGGCAATGGCCCACTTCAAAGGCAAAAACAACAGCAGCACACTCCCTGCCCCATCGTGAAAATGAGTCTCAACCGAGCCTCAATGGTTTTTGGTCTTCTATTTTTGGAAATCTAACTGTCGCTTTGTGGCAATAATCCATGAACAATAATGTGGCAGCCTGTTCAGCCAAAGCAGTGCACGATATCTTTGTTGCTGCATCATGACAAACAGTGTCAACAGAGAGTCATCAATTTCTGGTCCTGTATATCAGGTAATGAAGACATTCATCATGTATTTGAGCTCGTAACTGAACTATTGACTGCCTTAGTAGTCTAAGATACAAATCACAACAGGAAAAACAATGATTCCAAAGTCAATGATATCACAACTTGTGGAGAATTCAAAACGTGATTGCTGGATGTTGAATAAGTGATATTGATCAACACTATTATCATACAACAGAAACAAGAGCATTATATGAATCTACAAATAGACCCACTGGACAACCCACTCACAACCCGCCCAATTGAGACTGCTTCGGAGATAGCCATCCTATCATACCTGAATCTACAGTTCGGGTAGGTTGAGGACCTTTACCGCCAATCTGGGGATGGTTCTGTTCCGACCCGGACCCCGACCAGAAGTGACAGTCCGTAACTGTTGCTAACACTAACTTTCGCCACTTCCAGTGGACAATCATGGCAAAACAACAAAGTGATTCACACAACCATGGTATCATGCGAAGGATGGCAAGAACGGCTTCGGACCAGGATTGGTCCGACTCTTAGGAGCAAGGCGCAGCTTACAATCGCAAATGCCGCTTGCCTCAGAGAATGAAGCAGAAATGCACATTCTAAGCAACGATCAGAACAAGAAATCGATTTAGCATCATCTGGATGGAGAAACTGCTGTGTCAAAAAAGTGATTTGACGATGCAGAGGTAGCAATTGTGCAGGAGCAAACAGATATGAGCATTTCTGAAAAAGCAGGCTTGAAAACCAGAAAGCCGGTAACAATCTTTGAGGGCAGGTTGAAAGCGATTGGAGACAGCCTGAGTGATCCTGCATGTTCTGGCGATGAGGTGGATGGGGAAGCTGAGGAAGATGATGAGTAAGATACAGAGCAGAGCAAGCTGAGCGAAGATGATGAACCTGGCTGGGTGATGGGCACACACTGTAACAGGGTACTGCAGAGCATGGACAGGTTGCAGCGGAAGCAGTTGAGGCTTGAGGGATTGATGCAATCAGGATGGGGAGACCTGGCTGACTACTCCCATGAGAGAGATATGATGAACAGGACTGCCGGATTGAAGGTTTTGGCAGTCGTTAAGCCTCAAACTGAGAAGGTTGCAGTGGCCCCAGTTCTACCAACAATTGGAGAGCATATGGAGACTCTGGATAGTGTCCCAGAAGAATTGGGTATGCCACAAGGGACTTCTCGACCAGGATGTAGTTATATGAGTCTACATTGCGGGAAACTACAGTCTCACAAACACATAGCCTCACTCCCGCGTGATGCGGCACAACATTTGTCACCAATCGTGTAATCAAAGTCTCCTGAATCTAGTGTTATCAACAGGTCGAAAGTACCAGGTCAGTTACAGTTCCGGTTCCACCAGAAACCGGACCGCGGAAATGTGTTATACCACACAAACAACCCGGCTCTTTGAAAATCTGCCTGTTTTACCACGAACAACCCAGGATTTCAGCTTCACAACTTTGCCTCCAATCAAGCATTGGAGTTGTGATTGTATCGTGACTTGATCAGTACATATATCATGCAGTTCTAGCCGCTCTTCCACCTCCCGATTTCAGATTGGCGATCCAACCAATATTCATTTAGTTCCTATCTGAAACCCGCTGTTTTTGCTTAACATTTGCCCTTATATCGCAGCCACTCAATGAATATCAGTCTGATCGCAAATCTGAATGCTGGAGGTGAAAGAGCTCGAAAAACTGCATGCACTGTGTATCATCATGTCATGATACGATCGGAACTCAACTACTTAATCCCAGCAAAAGATGAAGGAACGACAATCTTGGAACCGTGGTCCAGTTCCAACCTGGCCCAAGACCCAGTGTTGTATGCCCAGCCAGGGTCACAAACCTGCCAAGACGAACCGGGTTGGGTTGGGACAGATCAGGATTCAAACCAAACCGTGTATCCGCTGCAAACCCGGACAGCTAGCGGGTCACCCAGACCCATAGCTAACACTACTTGAATCTGCGAGCTCTTACTGCTGCATGACCGGTCCTTTGCAAATTACTCATGTTGGCAGTGTGTCCGGGTGACCTAGCAGTTGTCTGGGCTCAGACTAATCAAATGGTTCTGTGCAGTCCATGACCCATCCAAATAGCTTATCCACTTCCTCTTGGCGGGCAAATCTTGTACCCGGAACCATCAACCTGCAGGTGTTGCTCAGTTCGGCTCGACCTGTTGGTTGCAATCTCTGGTTCAGCATTACAGGTGCGTCTATTTATGGTCGCATTCAGATATCCTACTGTTCATCGCAAAATATTGTTATCAGTAAGTCATTATCCATTTTAGATGTGTTGGCTGCCTGTATTGTCAAATCAAAGAGAGACACCCCGCGTACCCCATCCTGAACCTGAGTGTCAACAGAACCCCGTGGATTGTTGGTGGCACATCGTGGTTTAACCGAGTGGCAATTGGTTGCAGCCATTCATAAATGTGTTCTTGGGCACCTTTAAAAGCAAAAAAGAATGCAACACATGCCCTGCCCCATTGTGACATCAGCACCAATGGAGCGTGAAAGATCTTTGGCCATGCTTCATGGTTGTTCGAAGTGCGCTGTGGCCTGTATTGTCTAAATGCAAAGTTTTGGACGTTTTTGTGCGCTTAAACCATCATGAACACTAAGTTTGCAGCCTTATTGATGAAAAGAGCGGTTATTGTCTGGGAGGCTGTCGCAGGATTATCTCTTGCCTATCTGCCAGTAACGGCTGCCCATGCCTTGTTTATGGATTTCTGTGATCAGGAGCCAGTTTCATTGCTGAAGGTGCAAGACCCACAATTGTTGATGCTTCGTTAATGTGCATTTGAAAGATTGGGCAGGGAGGGCATCGTTTTCTTTTTTCTCTCTACAGGCAACCAATACTTTGATTATGTATAACCACTACCAAATCACTTCTTAATACCCTGACTTGAATGAGTGAAAATCCTTGACACTCCATTGATGCTGATTGTTAGGAGATAGTATTTATGTCATCTCTTGCGTATTTACCCATACAAGTGGCCCATAGTGACTTTAAGCTTCAGTGTGACGAAGTCACTTGTTAATTTCCCGGCTTACTAAACTACAAATTGTCGACGCTCCATTGAACCTTATTCCACCATGGCCATATCTGCAATACGTAATCATTTGATTTCGCATAGTATATCATGAATGGAGTTTTGGCAACCTTTCCATCGTCTTCATATACTCTCTCCTTTATGACCAAATCGTTCTTTAATCATACCCATAAATTTATCCTTTCACACATACTTTGAAGTTTCCATAAATTGTAGATAATAATACACTCAAACGTACAGTTTGTTGAGATCAATGATTGGCTTCACTTGCAGGTTCGCTCCATAGCCTGGTCTCCTCTGCAACATGGATGTTAGCTGCATTACCACACAGCACAAAGTGTGCTAGCCAGTGGGTGTTCCTTCTGCACTCAGGATATCCGGAATGAAATCTTAATCGTGCGTGGTATCCATGGTGTTACTGTTGGCAACGGTTCCAGGTAACCCAGCTGCTGTCAGGGTTGAAACCAAATCCAAGGCCAAGGTCAGGCTCAGGCCCTGCAATGGAACACGACCCTGGAAAGTAGTGCCATGTTGTGACCCGGACCGGGCACATACTGACTGGCTGTAGACTGTGTTGGAACTGGACCTCGATTCCATTGTACGGTTCCTGAATCCTTGTCTACAATGAAATTCATCGGTTCTGATCGTTTCATGACATGCTCAATACGTAGATTGTGCAGGTTTTGATGTTCATTGTTAAGGGTTTTCCCTCAACACTGATAAAGGTACTTGTTAATACCAGACGAATACATAACCATGATTATGCATAACACCAATTCGGGCTAACACAAGTTGGCCAGCTGTAAACTGGTTAGCACCAGTTTATAGCTGTCACGTGTCGATTGAAGAAACATGTTTGTTTTGTGGATTCATTTCAGATGATGCTACTATTACACCTTACTGGAATGCTTGAGCATCAGCAGTGCTGGTAGTATTCAACCAAATACATTTCCAGAAACTATGTGGGACAGGCATGGATGAGCATGCCTGGCAACTGATGTTCAATATGCGATTAAATGAACTGCTCAATTGTGCATGTAACCAGCTAGGAACTAATCGGAGCATGTTTTGACCAGAAAATAACCTCGGCCTTAGCATGACGTAGCTGAGGGAATAATGACATTGGCATGTTCCAGAAGCAGCACATCTCATTGGTTTGGGAAAGTATGGATTGCAAGGATCACACTCGTAAGTGTACGAGCTGACACGTCTATTTCAACATTGCCATAGTCTCGGTTGGTCGCTTCCTAAATCCATGAAACTTATAACAAAGTCTCATTTGAGGCATTTGATAACAATAAGTTTCCCAGCTTGTAGCGGGGGAAAATTCCAACTACTGAGTCACACAATTGCAAAATATCTGAATTCAAGTTTGTCTGATGGGGCATCTGATATAATATAGTGCGATAGATGACTTGATTGTTATCAGGAGCATAATGCTGTTAACGACATTGCATGAACACGATAACCTCAGGGATGCATGGCATGTTATAACCAAACGCATTATGGGGTGTCTGCGATAGTGCTATCATATGCATCAGAGTGACAGCAATCCGGGTCTGGTGACACATAACCCGCAGGATTGACTATGAAGAGACAGCATTGCTTTGGCAATGAAAAGGACGAGCTCAAGGAGCAATCCACAGTCAACACAGAAGCCCCGAAGATGATCATGAAATATTATTGAAACATCTCTCTATGCAAGACTTCATAATTTTCTCCATACTTCTTTCTCGTGAGCCATGGGTTTGTGCCTGGTTCGACATTGACAGCTGCTAAGTTCGCACATCAGCACATCATCAAAACTTTCGGACATTTGGTGTTTAATTTACAAGAGCAACGTTCAACAGGTACATTCAACCAGGTTTCCGTGAATCTCATTAAAATCGATATCGGTTACGGGACACATTGATACTTGTCCACCGGACCACTTTCTTTTCCAGGATTTTCGGAACATTGTTTGTTTGCCGAGGAGGCGTACTTTATCGGCAATGGGAAAATATCGATTCCTGGGAGAGAATGAACTTTCGTAGCTCTTGAATAAAGTCAAGAGGTTGAGTCTTCGGATAAGATGAGGACTGAAAGAGAAACTTAGATAGGTGGCTGAGTTTAGATCTAAATAATTTATAGTATTGAATATTGGGATATAAACAACCCCTAACAGTAATTCACCTGCCGCTTTCAGATTTGAGATCCAACCAATATTCGTTGAATGGCTGTGAAATGACACCAAATTTCATCCTAAATTCCCTGATTTTCTATTGCAACTAAACCAATATGGGTCGGATCCCAAAACTGAGTGCGGAACGTACAAGGTCAGCCGACACTGCACAATCTACTTACTGATCATGTCACGATGCTATCAGAACTCAGATACCACAGAGGGGCCGAAGATGTTCGGTTGAAATGCAAGGTTTTTGGTTGTATAACCGGCATAATTGCAGTTTGCAGGGTGTTTGGTGTGAAAAGACACATTGCAATGGTCCGGTTCTGGGCGGGACCAGAACCGGTACTGAACCGGGAATTTGTACATGTTGCTAGCACTACTTGCAATATGAATGAAGTTTGAAACATCGAGCATTGGGAAGCGGAGCATGAACGTATGCATATCTGGCTGGAACACTGTTGATTTGGGAGCATTGTGCTCCCTCATTGTCACAGGGCAACGGGTATGGTGTTCTGGGCGGAGTTTGGGTTGGGTCTGGTGTCTGCTGTCTGCATCGGTCTGATAAAGGCTCACCTGTTCCTGTGCACCTCCACCGTATTTGCAGATTGTTAGCTGTGCCAATGTATCACGGAAGGTAGCCATCTGTGTGATTTTCACTTACCATATCCAGGTGAGTCTCTAATACAGCCTTCACATGTCTATTCTCCCTACACAGGACTCCCTGTTTTCTCTCTTTTGGAACTTCAGCGCAAGGTGACCACATGAGGTAGTGGGTTTCCTCTATTGTGGCTTGCGAAAACCCTCCTTTGGCCTTTTTGCCCATATTCAAGGCAAGGCGCATCTCAGACTGTTCTAGCTGTATCTGACCTCCTTGCCTTACCATAGTAGGAGACATGTTGAGAATCTATGCGAAATTAGTTGTTGCTTCTGAAATTTACATCCAGCTATTCCCTCTATCATATACGCTTGTGGGACCTCCTCTAAGTTGTTTACAGCCTGTGTTGCCAACTGTCAGAGATTTTAATCATCAACTTGTTCCGAGACAATGCCTGAGCTAGCAACATCGTGCAGTTCTATTTCACGGACAGTGCTCCCTATGTCTGTGGTCGACAATGGAGGTTTCACATTAGGGGAAGCTATAAATTGTTTACATAGCTCCATACTTGTACCCGCTGTACTTAATACAGTCAGTGGTCACCTGTCTAACTCAACATGGCTATACTCACATCCCATCGAATGCTGTTTCTCATTCTTGCTGCTGCCAGTTGTACGTACCAATGTTGAAGGTGCTTTCCAGGTCATGTTGGCTGGCTGAGTTGGCCGAGTGGCAGTGGACCAACCGGTGTTTGCATTGTTGCTCTATCCCTTCGAGTGGCACATTGGATGAAATGCTTGTCACTTGGCTAGGTTCGGAACCGCTCAAACCATGCTGACGTATTTTTGTAGCCCTGATTTGCTGGTATGGAAAATGAGAAAAACATATTAATGAGCAGAAGTGGGAAGTCCTGAGCAATAGGTAGTTAGCTTCAAGTCACAGAGGGATGAGCAACTGCCAACTGGCACAATGTACTCAAGATGGGTTCTGCTATGATTAGTTGGGAGGTGGAGGGGTTTCCAACTGTCGTGCGATTTGCAGTAAGTCAGTTCAATGTTGTGTGATTGATTACACGGATCAATACATGTGAACAACAGCAGAAATGTAATGTGTGTCAAAAAACATTTGGAAATTCTTTGACGGAAGGGACATCTGGTGATGATTGGATCAAGACATCCCTGGGATCTTACATGAATTAGACGCCCAAAATCAAGTAATATTGTACCCTTTGACTGACTATTCCCAATATAGTTACTGTCAAAATGCACTATTTGCTATGTTGAAGTTGATCAAATATACCAACCTTGACACAAAAGATGCAGTTTGCCTCCATATTGTCCATATCTTGCAACATCGATCATCTCACCCACCAACCATGTCAACACACAATATGAGGGTATATGCTACATGAAGGAACATTCCACCACAACTGGCAGGGATATACGGGAATTCGGCAAAGTGGTTAACACTACGACATGATCAAGCGACTGAAGGCAACAGCAGTTTAAAAACTGAAACGGTCCCACAACTAGGAGGACTGCGTGGCTTGCAATCCAAAATCACATGGGCTGCAGAGGAAACACGAGCAATGCACATTGTTAACAACAAACATATAGTGCAACTGATTACCCATCGTGTATATCAAGAATCTGCAGTGGCAAAAAATCGAGTTTAAGATCCACAGACAGCAATTATGCGACCGCAGGAAGGGATAGAACATGCTCACAATGCGCGAATGACAACGAGAAAGCCTGAAATAGTAGTTGAGGAGATGTCATATGATAGTGGAGATAGGCTGAGCAATCTTGCAAGTTCTGATGATGAGGAGGGTGCGGAATAAGAGGACGATGTTGAAGAAGATACAGAGCTAGGCAAGCTGAGTGACAATGACGAACCCGGCTGGGTAATGGGTAACATCTGCAAAACGGTACAGCTTGCAATGGACAATGTTGAGTAAAAGCAGATGAAGCATGACAAATTGACACATCAGGGATGGGAGTTCATGGCCAACCATTTCAGTGAAAGAGATGACAAGTACGGCCCAGACGAATTGACAGTACGCGCAGTGCTTAAGCCGCCAATGGATGAAGTTGGAGCCGTACCAGCACCTACAACATTTGGAGAGATTGTGGAGACTATTCATATCATCCCCAGAATATTGCTAATGCCGCAACTGACCTCTTGACCAGGAATTCCTTATCTGAGAGGAGGTTCCGGAAAACCACATTCTCACAAACATATAGCGCCTCTCCCGCCCGAGAAGACGCCCAATTTGTCTCATACTTTCAAAGCAAAGCCTACTGAACACATCAGCTGTTATTACTCAAAATTTCATCTCTGGGTAGTTACCATACAGATATCAAATTCGGACAAAGAAATTGTGATGGCTCCTGCGTCACCGAAGGAATCAATAGGCTGATTAGTATTTTCAATCACATATCTCTTTGAAAAGAAATTCATGTATCTATTATACTATGTGTCAGCATTTTCTGGATTGCAGCGACCGAATTGTGAGACCTGTTAATCCATGTGGGCATGTGACGGGGTCTTACTCACCATGCGAAAGTACCAGCCTCCAAATCAGGCTGATCAACGACCAACATACTTGATATTGCGTTGTCTTTTACTGGACAGTGTGAAAGCAGAAACTAATGTAAAGACAAAACTCGGAAACAACATTCAAGTTAGTGATGTCAGACGAGTCATAGAAGGAGTGTTCAGTGCGCGATAGGAACCAGTCTGATGTGGGACTGTCATGCTGCATTGATCCGTGTATCCATCTGCATAACTCTATGCTCAGACGTTATGCGCATGGTTGAGATAGTGCGAATTGGGTATGTTAGGTCATGGAAGGCGAGGAGAAGTAGCTGGATGAGAATAGGTGAGGAAGTCAGGCGATATCAATCAAAAACGATGGGATGAAGCTGCATAACATTAATTGCCAGCCGAAAAGGGCATGAATGGCTGGTCCCTCCGTCATCCATCCCTCAGATAACACCTTCAGTGGTATATCAGACCTTGAGAGGAGAAAACGCTTTTGAGTGGGAATGATTATACCTAGAAATGATATATTTGACGTCAGTAGGGACTATATGAATTTTTGCATCCAATTATGGAGCATACAATGACTATTAGAATGCGTTTAAGGTGAGCATCAATGGAGCATCAACAATTTTTAATCTTACACTATGGGGAATCAAAGGGCTGCAAAGTCAGATGTTACCAAAGTCATACTATTGGCCGTTGTTATCGGTGAAAATGCAAGTGACAGGCTGGTTGCCCACTCCTCGAAACGAGCATGAAAAGATCGACAACAATTTTTGGTGTTTTGTGTTGGATTACTCAACAGCTGAGTGAAAATGTTGACCCATAACCAGTGTACTGGCCTGCAGTATAAGCATCAATGCTTGCGACGCTCCGGATACCACCTCCCAACCATGAGCGACAATGGAGTGTCAATAGTTTATGATCTTGCATCTTAGATAACTCAAGGGCTGTGAAACGACATTAACCCATAACCAATATATTGTCCACCTTTATAGGCCAAAATGCTACCGAAGAGAGTGCTAGTATCGCTTTAATATCAGCGTGAACAGAATGTCAACGGAGCGTCCACGGAGCATCAAGGATTTTTGGTCTTGCATCATGAATTCTCCCAGAGCTGTGCAACGTCCTCAACACTCAGTCAATGTATTGACCACCTGTATGGGCAAAACAACTAAGGATGATATCATTACCATGTTATAAAATTAGTGTCAACCGAGCATAACTGTATAAGGTCTTGCACCCTGGATAGAGAAAGGTCTGGGCCACGGGATTGACCCATGACTGATGAATTCGCCGATGTTGAAGTCACAAGTGCGAGTGACCATATCACTATCATCTCAAGAGAATGAGGAACAACAGAGCTTCAACAAATTTTTGACTTGCATCGTGGATAATCCAAGGGCAGTGCACCGACTTTTCCCACAATCAATGAATTGGCCACCATCAAGGGCAAAATTGTCAGTGACGAATTTCGCTAGCAGCTCCTAAAAATATGTGTGAAGGGAGCATCCACAATGTTCAGTGAAAGCATCTTGGATAATCAAAAGGCTGTGCAACTGCGTTAACCCATAATCACAGTATTGGCCATGTTCATGGGCAAAAATGCTTGTGACAATATAGCTATCACCTTCTAAAAATGAGTTTTATCTAAGCATCAACAGTTGTTGTGGTGGGTTTGTAAGCTACACAGCAACAAACTGGATTGCATAGTTAACAAATGGAGTTGTTAACAGTCAGTCTTTTCACTATGATCTTGTATACAACTTCACGACTATGGATGCAATGTCTTGCTGGACTGACATTGTTCTTGCTCGTAGCTCTAGAATCAATATTAAACAACCAGCTTTCTACTTTACTGTAACATAACTTTCGAGAGTCTCTCATGTGAGATTATGCAGCAATCACATTCGTACAGTGATGTCGGATTTACAATCCCTAAATCCCTTGTTGAGAGTGGTTTCGATATGTTTCAGAAACACACTTGTCTTTATTTGTCATTAGAGTGATCTTACTTCAGAAGTCCTATTTGACTCCTGGTGGACTTCAATGAATGTGGGCTCCAAGTGTTGCATTACTTGGAATGATTTTAGACCTACCCATTCGTGGGGTGTTTATTTGCACTACAGAATTCTGGAGACCTGCAGCCCAGGCATCATATATATCATTTGTCATCGAGTTCTATGCCATCCATCAGAACATGGGATCAGCTCAATAATGAAACCTTTGCTGGCAAATGCACAGATCACAAAGTTGTATGAATTAACAGAGTCGGAAGTTTCTGAATTGACAAGTTGAACACTTGATGAGACAGCTTTTGTTATAATGAAGAGACAAGGAAGTCGAGGAATTACAATAGGAAGTTCACAAAGGCAATTAATATGCATCAATGGATCTTATCCATATTCACTAAGTTGACAGACAAAATGCTCCAAAGTGGCTGCTATGGACATTGTAACTGTGGAATTTCACCAAGACACCTGGAATCGCCACCTCATGTTGTGATTCCTTTCAGGGGACATTCGATCGAATGCTATATCAAACCTGGAGCTATGATGGTCATGTCGTCAATTGTACAGCGAGCTTGTGTGCTTGTCCGCCCATACCATTTCAGACATTTGCTGGAGAGCACACACACTGATAGTGGATGCAAATAAGAAGACACTATGCTCGAGAAATAAAGTTAGAACAGCATAAAATCTGTGCACATCTTTAAAGAAATTGGCCATAACATCGGTCATTGCTTTCTATATGGGTAGTAGTTGGGCATAGGGAGAGGTACAACTCACTTTCAATGAAGTTTATAACTTCTTCTTTTCCTATTGCGAACGCAAAATAACACTACAAGATCAAGGGTCAATGTACTGGAGCTAGGTTAGCCATACATGTGAAGGAAGTTCTTGATCGGTTTGAGCATACCAACCGCCTTTGACCTGGATATCTGACTAATAATACTTTCTCCAATTACTGAGTGACTCAAGAAGTACAACCAACCATTCAGGCCTCTGGAATCGGGTGGCGTGCATTGAGAAACACCATAACATGCATGGCACACATCGTTCAGATTACCTCAGGTGGGTTCATGAGCAGTCCCAGTGCCAACAGCCCCACAAAATGTTGAGAATCCCCTGAGCAGGATCAGCAAGTTGGAGAGCATCAACAAACAGCCATTCGGAAGAGTGAAAGACTTCGGACAGAGGGCAATGCTAGAATTGACAGGGTGTCAGCCATGGGAGCTGGTTTTGCAAGCATAATTGAGAACATACATATTTCAAGATACTTTGAAAGTCATGAAACCAACCTTCATACAGCAGGGAATGTTTGCTGTATTGAGTACACTGAGACTGCGTGTTTGAAAGGAGTTCATTCACTGTAAAAAAAAGCAAATGTAACAATCCCAGTACGATGTATCCTGAATGTGAGGAGGCAGTGGAACTCACCACTGGAGTAGCTTGAACACATCTACCGATTATGAGAATTCACCCGGAAGTTACTCATGAATTCAAAATACAGTGATTACTGGCCACTCTTCACTGCACAGGATGAATGGACAATTCTGAAGTAAAGCATGGATGATTTCCGGTAATGTCAATACTAGACCCTGAGGTTATCGCGAAAGCATAAGTTTACTCCGTACGAAGTCATCACCGTCTACAATGACATGTTCGATCATATGGATGTTGTTATGTTGTCTCTAGCTAGGAAGAGAAATCAATGGAGGGAGGACATATACATCACCGTGAAGATTGCACAATTGAATCGTAGGAAACAGTATGTTTAAATCACTGCAATGACCGGGGATCTTCTGATTTCAGCACATATTCTTCATTGTTTCCGGAAGTTGCGATTGTTCAAGCAGTGTGATAAGGGAATGGATATTGATCCCCACAACGAGACTTCTTATTGCACCTGATACCAAGAGACATTTTGGGACAATGTGCTGACGGAATACTGTTCCTAACATAGACTATTGACTCAACTTGAATCTCAAAAGTTAGCACTCAACAATCTTACCTCCTCTGTGAAGGGTTCAGGATGTGGTCAATTTTCTTTTCATCCATCAGAGTTGTTCAGCGATGATGAAGAACACTTGACACGAAAAAATGTCTCTGAAACGACACCTGAACAAATGGCGATCGTGGCACACTTACTGTCTGCTGCAAGGCTCCACTTGAAATCATTGCGTGAGTCACCGAATGACTGTGGGCAAGTCCATCTGAATCTTGATGGTTTACACTCCGACCACAAGGTGATTAGCAGTACATCTTGGATACCAGATATCACTCACTGGTGGTGTCAACAGGAATAAATGCACTAAATGTGTGCTGATCTCTCTGATGTGGCATGCGACATATTGACTTTCATACACCATGGTGTTGGAGTGGAATCCAGTTTGCTTGGATGATGCAGATGTGAGCAAAGACAACTGGGAGGAATACGATGAATACAATGTAGATCGTGACAATGGCATCGAGAACCAGGACATCCCGTACGCGCTGGATGTCAATGCGGCACAGTATGTTCCCAGATTGATAAAGTTCACACGGAGCTGATAGAAATCGATTGAAAATCGTGTTGTGACGGTCATTACAGCTGAAACAAGAAAGAATTGGGGATAAAGCAAATAGGACAGATTGAGTCGATATGATTTCACCAGGTTGTATTTGTAGCTTGACCGAGAATATCACTTGGAGAAATATTTTTGGAGAATAGTGAGGAGTTGCATGTAAATATTGGTTAATACACTGATCTATAGTGTGTGAAAGGAATCATGCACCAAGAAATATAAAGTTCCATGGAATGAGAGCGACCTGTGCGAAAATATTGCAGCACTTGACTTTCTCATAGGGCCGAGTTTCAATTACAGAGAAAGGTAACCAAGAAGTTCAAAAGATTATGCACACAATTACCGATGGCAGCAGATGTTCGACCGACATTACATTACAATGAGCATCATTGGAGCATCAACTACATTTGAAAGTCAATTATCTTGATGATCTGTTGACGCTCATTTTCAGAATGGGGCATTAGCCGTGTCGCTTCCTCTTTTGCCAACGAAGGCTGCCAATCAGTCGGTTATGAATTACAGTGAACAAATCACTTGTCAGCTATGTTACTTACAAGAACCAAAATTGTTGACACTGTGTTGATGCTCATTTGTTTCCCATACAGGCTGCCAATACTTTCATTATATATAACCACTAACAAATCACTTGTTAATTATCTCAATACCAAGACCAAGCATCACTGACACTCCGCTTATGCTCATTGTCATAATGGGGTAACAAGGAGATCTTGCAATGTGTTGCCTGAACAGGCAGCCAGTACTTCGTATATGAATAATTGCAACAAATTGCCACCTACATAACCCAAGATGGAAAGCATTCAATTGATGACGCTCCGTTCACGCTCATTTTCTGGTGGAGCGGTCCCAGTATTGCTGCCTCTTTGGCCAACACAGAATGTCAATATGTCGGTCATGTGGAACAGTGATCAAACCACATTTCAATTATCTTGCCTAGAAGTTCAATCGTGCGCTATCTCACTGGCGATCGGTTGCGGACATTCATAACTGAGTGATCGGCTGCCTGTAGGGCAAACCACCGCTGCCAGATGCTCCCTGCCACATCCCGAATATGAGCATCAACCCAGCATCAGCAATTTTATGACTTTCATCTTGATTAATCTATATGTCGCTTTGTGGCAATAATTCATATTTGAAGTAACAGCCTCCTCTTTGGGCAAAACACCCCATCGCATCATCGTTACCCCATCATGAAAAGAGAAATCAATGGATTATCAGCATTTGGTGGTTTCGCATATTGGGTACTCAAGGCACCAGGGGGATATTCGATCTCATAACAGAACGATTGAAAGCCTTAATAAGCACAAAAACATATCATAACAGGAAAAACACGGATTGTGAAATAATTCATATCGCAACATGTATAACATGCAAAAAGTGATTACTGGATGTTGAATACATGATTTTGATAAGTTACTGTTATCAAGCAGCAAAATCAAGACCATTAGATTAATCTAGAGAACTATCCGCTGGATAACCAACTGAGAAGTATCCCAATTCCGATGGGTCTGGAGACTTCCATTGAACCATACCGCAATTGCCAGATCTGGTGTATTTATGACAGGGACCGCCAATTTAGCAATTGTTTATTTCCGACCTAGTCCCAGATCTGAAGCAATGGTCCACAGCGGTTGCTAACAGAATTAGTTGAGATATTGAAACTGCATATGGACAAAGAAATGTTGACGGATACTTTGTCGCCGAAGGAATCAATCGGGAGATCCCGTTTTTTGACAACGTATCTCAGTGACAAGCTTTTCATGTACCGATATTGCTCTGTGTCAGCTGTTCCTGCATTGCAGTGATCAAATTGTGGGTCATAATAGGTCGTCTGTGGATGTTAGTGTTAGCAACGGGTTGGGGTAACCTGCCAGTGGTCCAGGTTTGGACCGGAAACACAGATAGGTTCGGTTCCAGAACTGTCCAAAATCCCGAGCTGCTGCTTCTTGGCGGTCCGAACCTGGTCCCATTCCCGTTAACCTGTGGGTTTTGCAGGGTTTGGCTAGACTAGTCAGGTCCAATCTCTAGTTCTGAATTTCGGGTTGTTCTATTTATGGTCGTATTCAGATATTCTACTGTTAATTGCAAACTATAGACTATGGTACTGTATTGTCATTTCCTGATGTATTCACAACCTTTATATAGCAAACAGGTAGAGAGATGGTCCCTGCCCCATCCTGAAAATGAGCGTCAATCCAGCATCAACAATTGATGGTCTTGCATCTTGGGTAATCTAAGTGGCACTTGATCGCATATATCAATAAACAAGTGATTAGGAGCCTGTATCAACAAATAAGCAAATGATATTCGCGTGATAACCTTCTGAACAGTGACAACTCATTTGATTTAGAAAGGTGCAATTAAGTGTTCACGAGGGTTTTAGACTACAAAAACGGTCAAAACTGAGTGTATGGACTGTAACAGCCACAGCGCGCTTCTATAAACCATGATTGAAGGCCCAAGATCGTTGACACTTCATTGACTCACAGTTTCATGATGGGGCAGGGAGCGTGTCGCTTTCTATTCTGTCTATAAAAGATGGCAAAACTTCCATTATGTGTGATCACAACCGAATCGTGTTTTTATTACGCAACTTACAGGACTGAAAATTGTTGATGCTCCATGGAGTCTGATTTTCAAGAAGGGACACGGAGCGTCTCACTTTCTATTTTGCGTTCAAATGTTGTCAATACTGTTGTTATGTAGAACCAATACAAAATTACTTCATAATGACCAGAATAACAAGACCTAAAATCGTTGACACTCTGCTGACGGTCATTTCCAAGATGGGGCAGGGAGCATGTTGCTTTGTTTTTTATCTATCAACAGTGGCAACACTTCCATTATGTGAACTCCATGCCAAATCGCATTTTTATTACCCAACTAACATGACCAAACATCGTTGACACTCTGTTGACGCACATTTTCGCGATGAGGCTGGGAGCATTTCGCATTTATTTCGAGTCTAAACGTTGTCGATACTGTTGTTGCGCATAACCAGTTCACAATCTCTTCATCATTACCAGACTAACAATACCTAAAATTGTTGATGCTGTGTTGACACTCATTGTCAAGATGGGGCAGGGAGCGTGTTACTTTTTTTTTTGCCGATAAAAGATGGCAACACGTCCATTGTGTATAATCACTAGCGCATCGCGTGTTTATCACTTGACTTACGGGACCAAAAATGGTTGACGCTACGTTGACACTGGTTTTCAAGATGGGACATGGAGTGTCTCGTTTTCTCTTTTGAGTATAAAGGTTGTCAATACTGTTGTTATGTATAACCACTGCAGAATAGCTTCCTATAAACAAGACCAACAGGAGCAAAAATCATTGACGCTCTCTGTTGATGCTCATTGTCATGATCGGGCAGGGAGCATTTTGCTGTCTTTTTTGCGTCTAAAGGTTGTAAATGCTGTTGTTATGTATAACCAGCACAAAATTAGATCATAATTACCCGACTAACAAGACCTGAAATTGTTGAAGCTCTGTTGATGCTCATTTGAAAGATGGGGCAGGGAGAGTGTTGTGTACTTTTTTGCCTATAAAGAGTGGCAACACTTCCATTATGTGTATTCACTACCAAATCGCGATTTTATTACCCGACTTACAGGACCTACAATCCTTGACACTCCATTGACGCTCATTTTGCCACCGTCGTAAACGCAATATGGAACCATTCACTATGGCATACTCCATCAATAATGGTCTTGTGGCAGCCGTTCTGTGCAGTTCATGTACATTCTACTTTCTAACTACATTGTCCTTTAATGATGCATATAAATATACCCTTTGAAATAAATGGTAAAGTATCTGCGGATTGTAGATCATGATAATACTCGAAAATCCCTTTCCGTTGAGTCAACTCTTGTCTTCCCTGTCATGTTCACTCAAAACGCTGCTGTCGTCTACAAAATGGCTGTCAGCTGCATCACCTCGCAGCTGATAGTGTACTAACCTGTGGATGAACCTTCATCAGTCAGCAAATCTGGAATGAAATGTTTATCGCGCATGCGATCCTTGGTATATGGATCAAGATCGAATAATCGAGCGCTGGGAAACAGAGTATGTATATACACATATCCCGGTGGCACACCTTCTGTTTCAAAGGTTTGTGTTCTCCCACTGTGATCAGGTGGCGCAGGTGGCGTTCCAGTCCTCAGTGGCGCCGGTTGTGGTGGAGGTGCACCTGTGCCTTTGCGCCTCCAGAGTGTCTGTGGATTCTGTGCTGTGCCATTTGGGCAAGGCAGACAGCCATTCCTTCGATTGTCCCAAACAATTGCCGGGAGACTTTCTGCTGCAGTGTGCACCTGGTTTCGCCCGGGAATCCCAACACCCCGCTTCATCCCGCCTATAACTTTGGCGCCTGGTGTCTTGATTAGTTCCTGCGTTTCCTCAATTCAGGTGCGCGCAAACCCCTCATTAGCCATTTTGGCCATATTCAATGCAAGACACATGTCGGACTGATCAGGCTGTACACGAACTTATCGTCTTGCCATAATTGCTGATATGGTGAAAACCTACAAGAAATTAGTTGCTGCTTATAGAGTGAGGATTGGCTGTTAATTCAACAATAAACGACTGCGTAGCCTCATCCACGGTCTTCAAACCCTGTTCTGTTTATTCCCGGGGATGTTCATCACCACATTTGTCTGCCAAAATCTCAGAACTGACAACATTGTGATGTTCAATATCACGGACTGTTCAGACGAATGACTTGGTCAACCATGCAGGTTTCCTGTCACGGGCAGCAATGAATTGGTCACGTAGCTCTCTACATACCCCAGTTCTGTGATATACTCTAAGTTGAGCATTGGCTGGATCAATATGGATGACTCACATCCGATCGCATGATGCTTTTTATTATTACCTCTTCTGGTTTGACATACTATTTCCAAATGCGGGTCCTGTGTCATATTTTTGGTGGCTACAATCACGGCGCCGTGGTGAACTAACAGGCGTCTTTGTTGCTGCTGGATCACATCGGGTGGCGGATTGTTTGAAGCGCCTGTCGTTCGGCTTGATTCGGCTTTAATCGAATCTGGTTAAAGTAATTCTGGAGCCATGACTTGCTGTTGTGGAATGGCGAGGAAGATGTTCATGAAAAGAAGTGCGAAGTTCTGACGATTATATACTTAGCTACAAATCAAAATGGAACAAGTGACAGCCAACGTGCACCTTCAATTCGAGCTGAATATGGCTGCGGATATCTGTGCCGCGTATAGCTGCAGAGGATTCCAATTGTCCCGCAATTTGCAGTCAGTCGGTCTGATGTTGTTTGTTTGTTTGCTGGGATATATCGTGATGAACGATAGCTGATATCTCATTTTTGATAAATATACAAAGCACATTTTTCGACGGAAAAGACATCTGGTGAAGGTTGTCTCAAGACTTCGCCAGGAACGAATTTAAATCACACACTACCCATGGAGTCATGATATACAGTTAGCACGACTATTGGCAATGAAGTGACGGTCAAAACGCTGATTTTGCTTTGTCCTAGTTGATGAAACCTACCAACCTTGACATAAAAGACTCAGCTTGCCTCAATGTGGTCCATATCTTGCAACATCCAACATCTCGCCCAACAACAACGTCAACATATAATTCAATGGTCAATGCTCCGAAAATAAGCCTTTCGCCACTTCCAGTGGGCAAATCCCGCATATCAACAAAGATATCCAGACGACAACATCATCAATCGCATGAAGGCAAGAGTGGCTTGGATGCAGAAAAGGTGCGAGCGTTGGGAGCATTGCGCAGTTTACGATGTAAAACGAAGTTTTCGGCGGAGAAACCAAGGGAAAGGCTCTTTTCAAGCCACGAAGAAAGAGAGTGATGGATTGAGGATCATGTGGATAGACAGACCGCAGTGGCAAGATAGCAAGTTCAAGACGCTGAGACAGCGATTATGCACGAGCAGGAACATATGAGTAATGTTAAAAAGGCACGATCTTCAATCACACTGCCTCATACATCATGTGAGGAGATGTTGAATGCTATCGTAGACAGTGTGAGCGATCTTGCAAGTCCCGAGGATGAGGACGATGGGGAAGACGAGGATGATGATGAAGAAGATACAGAGCTTGCCCAGCTCAGCGAAGATGATGAACCTGGCTGGTTGATGGGCACAATCGCCAGAACGGTAACGCACCGCATGGAGAACTTCTGGCAGAAGCAGATGAGTCATGACAAACTGACTCAACTGGGATAGGGGGACGCAGCCGACTACTTATCTGAGAGAGATAAGAAGTACAGCTCGACTGTACTGAAGGTTCTGGCAGTTGTTAAGCCCCAAACTGTCACGACAGCAGTCACACCATCTCCAACAACATTTGGAGAGCTTATGCAGGTTCTTGATATTGTCCCCGGACAATCCTAAATGCTGCAAGTGACATCTCGACAGGGAAGTAATCAAATGAGACTGTGTTCGAAGTAACTTCAGGCAGATAATCACATAGTATATCTCATGCCCTACGTGGTTCCAATTTGTCACAGCAGAAGAGTGCGACACCAGGTAAACGTGTGAGCAATTACATCAGCGTATCGCGTCACTGGCTAATTACCATATAGAAATTTGATTCAGACGAAGACATTGAGGTGGTTCCTGGGTCACCCGAAGAACAGATGGTCAAATAGGTATGTTTGAGGACGTATCCTGAGTAAAATCAATTTGTACCTACTTTGTTACGTGCCTGCTTCTTATGAATTTCAGTAACTAAATAGTGAGACAAGATTATTCGTCTGCGTGTGTGCAAGGGTCATACGGGCTATGCAAATGTTCTAGACACCAAATCAAGCAGATTGACGAACGATGAACTGTATATAGTGTTGCCTGTGACGGTTCAATGATGAAACAAAACCTAACTTTGAGACGAAATTCACTAACAAAGTTCAAGTCAGTGATTTCATTGGACTCATGGAAGGAGTAATCAAAACACATCCAAAACCCGGATGAATGACAGCCGCCAGTCTGAATCAATCCATCCAGCCAACTACATAACTCCTCACTCAGACCTCTTGCAAATAGTCGAAAAATCGATAATTGCTTATGGTACATCATGGAAATTGAGGAGAATGAGCTGGATAAGGAATGGTGAGGACTTCGCACTATAAATATCTAAAACATGTGCATCAATTTCTATGTGGTAAATTGCAGGCTGAAAGCGCTGAAATGCGATTGACTTACTTCTTTCAGCATGCAAATGACGTGTATAGTGGTGGCTCAGAAATCACGATGTCTCAAAGATTTTCAATTCGAATGAACATCCATAGAAACGGTATACTGGCTGTCAAAAAAGACTGTATGGATTTTATGTACAATTGTTGAGCACCCCATGACTGTTGGTATGTCTTTAAGGTGGGCTCAAAGGTGAGCGTCAACGAAGCGTCAAAAATGTTTGGCATTGCATCATGCGAACTCCAGGTGGTTTCGCTGCAACGTCCATTCATAATTGAACTATAACCCCCCTTCCTATTCACAAATAGTAGCGACAACATCCTTGTAGGTCCTAAAAATCACTGTGAACGGAGGGTCCATGACATTTCGCCTTCCATCTTGGGAAATACAAGGGCTGAGCAGCCCAATTGACCTATAATTGAACTATCGGCCGCCTTTCTAGGCACAAATGGTTTCGACAACTTCTTCACTATGGCCTAAAAATGAGCATCAATAGAGAGTGCACAATTTTCGGCCTTGCACATTGAGATATTTGGGGGCAATGAGAGTACTTTGATCCATAATTGAACTATCGGCCACCTTTCAGGGCAAAAATGCTTTTGACGTCCTCCTCACTATGCCCTGAAAATCACTGCAAACGGAGCGTCAACGATTTCAGGCCTTGCATCTTGGAATGTCAAGGGGCTTGGAGACAACTTTGATGCATAATCGAACTATGGGCCGCCTTTCTAGGCAAAAATACTTAGAGCAAGATCGTTACCATATCCCGAAATGAGCGTCAACTGAGCGTCAATGATATTTGATGTTGCATCTTGGATAATCCAACGGCAGTGGAATGTAGGTAACCCAGAACGAACGCATCTGCAGCCCATATTGGAAAAAATGCTGGTAACGACATCGGGTTCACCTCCTACAATTGAGCGTTTGCAGCACGTCAACAGTTTTTGTGGAGGCTCAGAATGCTACACAGCAATGAACTACATTCTGCTGTTTCTAAAAAGAGTTCTATGTGGTCAGTCTTTGCAATCTAACCTTGTATACAACTTCACAAAAATTCATGCAATGTCTTACAGATCTGAATTTTTCACTGGAAGCAGTAGAGTCAATATTTAGGAACCCGCAATCTCCTTTGCAGAATTGATACTTTCAGCAGTCTGTCGAGTCCGATTACCCAGCTTTCTAATTGCTACGGCCCAGTCAGATTGAAAATCTTTGAACACTACACTCCTCGAGGTAACGATCCTGTCCAAAGATGAATGTGTCTGTATTTGTGATTTGAGCGCCCTTACGTCAGGAATCATCTTCGATGCTTGGTGGGCATCAATAAATGTAGACTCAAAGTGGCCTATTTCTTGGAATAATTCTAGATTTGCACCATAATGGCGATTCTATCAACACCGCGGATTTGATCACGCTGGCAGCGCTGCCATCATATGTATCGTTTGACATCAAGTTCTTCGCCATCCATCAGAACATGGGACTAGCTCCATGGGAAATCACTGGCTGGCGAAAGCGCACATTGCAAAGTGAAACAAATTAACAGAGTGAGAGATCACTGAGTTGACTAGTTCAAGGGTCGATGAAACAGCTTTGGCCATCCTGAAGTGGCAAGGAAGTCGAGGAGTCACAATAGTGAGTTCGCAGAGGAAGATCAGCTTTCATATCCATGTTCATCCATATTGACAGAAATGACAGACAAAACATTCCAATCTGGCAGGGAAGGACTTTGAAACTTCTGAATTTCACCAAGACACATGGAATTGTTACCTCATGTTAAGATTTGTTTCAGCTCATGATCCATGGAACGCTATATCAGATCTAGAGCTACCACGGTTATATAAGATGATACATGATGACTATGTGCGGGCATCTGTTACGACGCTCGGTATCATTTGCCGGACGGAATCTGCATTGACCGTGCATGCACTTAAGAAGTAATTGCCGTTATGAACAACAGTGTGTCTAGCTCGGGATGGATGGACATCAACGAACACACTAGCCATAATGTCGGTCATTGCTTATTCTGTGGATTGAAATTGGGCATTGAGTTTCAAAACGCCATACTCCGCATCGCTGTACTTCCAATTATGGATGTGAGGACCCATTTGGACTCGACCCTGCAGTTGCTCCAGTGCGCCTTCCGATGAAGTGAAATCACATGCGAGTGGCTCAAAAACCCAAAATGCAGCGATCACCGGCCACTCTTCACAACTCATGATCCATTGACCATTGTGGATTATGTCATGGAAGTGTTGGGGCCATTCCGATATTGGACCCTGTGGATGTCGAAGACGCATACAGTCACATTGCATCACGTTATCACAGCATACAATGATATGTTCAATCACATGGATAGGGTGATGCGAGCTTTCGCTAAGGAAAGGACTCCATGGAAGGAAGACTTGTTCTTTGCTGTGAAGGTAGCTCGACAGAAGCTGTCCAAATATTACGCTGAAGTGACTCCATCACAGGGCATGCTTCCCATTTCTGCACATATCCTATATCCTTTCCAGAAGGTGGGATCGTTCAGAAAGTGGGACAAAAGAATGAATATTGATCCTGAGGACGAGACATCCCACTCAACCCAATATCAGGAGGCCTTTCTGAAGTACATAGAGAAGGAATACTGTGCCAAAACAACAACGTGTACTGGTCAATAAACACCTAAGCTTACCGTGGAGCAATGTTATCCCCTTTGGAATGGTTTCAGGATTCTGTCAATCATCCTCTGAACCATATGATTGGTCCAGCGATGATGAAGAATACTTAACGCCTGATAATGTGGCTGAGACTACACCAGAACGATGGGATTGCGCAGCAAGCTTATTGAACGCCGCCAGGTTCCAGTTGGATTCGCCGCCTGAAGCGCCAAAGAACTGGGGGCAAATCAATCCAAATCTCAATGATTACCACTACGACCCGATGGCGATTATCAGTACATTTTTGTTACCAATAATACCCGACTGGTCGCGTCAACAGGGGGAAACCCACTCCAAGTACGCCGATCTCTCAAATGTGGGGCGCGACATATTCCCTATCATACCACATGTTGTCGGAGTCGAGGACAGTTTTACCTTAGGCCTGGATGTTATTGGCGGTTGGCAGTCAATAACTACAGGCGATAGTCTTCCCGAAGAAGCAGTTGTATGGCAGTTTGCTCGAGCCAATAACGGGATTTTGGCAGGCCCTGACCCCAAGTTAGATACAATGAACACAGAAAACATCAGGGAAATGATGAAAGAGGCGGAGAAAAGGTAATTGCACAGAATGGCCAAGGTTCACTACTTTTTGAAGACGTGGCAGTGCAGCCAAAACCTATGTGCTACCCTAAGAGAATCTCACGCTCAAAAAAAGCAGAGGACTGCCGTGGGATACATTTTGGACACCGAAGAGATCGCCAATGCATCCTGGTCACTCTCTCAACATGATCGTGCGACTACATTTCAATTGTCAGAATGATCACCATTGCCACCACCTCTGTCTGCAAAGGACCTCCCTGGAGGACGAACCTAAATATTGAATGCCTGCGGAATCGGAAGAATCAACCGTCATCCACTCGAAAATGATGAGAATTGCGCAACTGAAAGGATTCCGGACACTGAAGAGTGGCTTAACTGGATTGGGGACTTAGATGATCCAAATGACAGCGAAAAGAATTGCGGGCCGAATGTGGAATCTGATCTCGAGCAAGGCAATGGCACCGACCATTTGGACGGCCTAGAGAACCGGGATGTGAGCTCCGTGCCAAATGCTCCCAGATTGATTTGCCATAGACAGCAGTCAAAGAGACCGGCTGAAGAGATGTCAATTACGGTCAATGCAATCAAATTGAAGAAGAATAAGGCAGTGAAATAAACTGTAGGACACAATGCGTCAATGTTTCAGCAGCTACTTGATGTAGCTTGACCTAGAGTTCAAGTTAGTGATATATCAGGGGCAAATGCTGAGCAGTAGCTTGTATATATCGGTTAATGAACAGATGTATAGCAGGCACAATGAAGCGTTTCGCAAGATACACAAATCTTAGTAGTGTGAGAGCAAACTGTGCAAGAATGTTACGGCGCTCGGCTTGGTCACCAGGCCAAGTCTCAATCTGCAAGGTAGAATACCATAATATTCAAATCATGATGAAAACTATTATCGATCGCAGCAGATGTTGAACAGAAAATACATCAAAATGAGCATCAACGGAGCATCACCAAATTGTGCTTTGATAAGTATGGTAATTGAACAACAATTTAGTCGCTGTGATGCATAACCAATATGTTGGCGGCCTTTATAGGCCAAAGAGACAGTGACAAGCTCCCTGCCGCATCCTGAGAATGAGCGCCAACACAGTGTAAACAATGTTTAGCTGTTCATCTTGGGTGATCTATGTTCCGATTGGGTGTAGACATCCATTCGTCAGATATTGACCGCTTTTACTGGGATATACTACAGCAACATGCTCCTTGCCACATCCCGAGAATGAGTGTCAATGGAGCATCAACAATGTTTATCATCATATCCTGGGTAATTTATGTTCCGATTGGGTGTAGACATCCATTTGTCAGATATTGACCGCCTTGGCTGAGAAACATTTCAGCGATATGCGCCCTGCTGCATCCCGGGAATGAGCGTCAACGGAGCTTCAACAACTTGTAGCTTCACATCTTGGGTAATGTATCTTCCGATTGGTTTCAGAGATCTATTCATCAGATACTGGCTGGCTTGTCTGGCAGAAACTACAGCTGCATGCTCCCTTCCGCATCTTGCAAATGAGCATCCACGGAGCTTCAACGATGTTTAGCTTCGCCTCTGGTTAATTTATGTTCCGATTGGCTGTAGACATTCATATATCAGATTTTGGCTGTGTTTACTGGGAAAAACTACAGCGACATGCTCGCTGCCTTATCCTGAGAATGATCATCAATGGAGGGTCAACAATTTTCAGCTTCCAATCTTGGGTAATTTATTTCCCGATTAGTTGCAGACATCCATTTATCTAATATTGGCAGCCTTCACAGGCAAAAACAACAGCGACAGGCTCCCTGCCGCATCATGAAAATGAGCGTCAATGGAGTGTCAACAGTTTTAGTTGTTGCATATTTGGTAATCACGGCATCGTGCTGATCTCCGTATTCACACTGGCATTAATGACCACCGTGATAGAGAAAAATACAATGTATGAAAGGTCAAATACCAATCCCAAATCAATTGATATTGCAAGCTGCAAAGCATGCAAAAACATATCCTTCGTTGTTGAAAACGCGATTTCAATAAAATACTATTCACTTACTCCAAAAGCAAGATCCTTCAATGAATCTATGGATGGACCCGCTGGACAACCCGCTGACAACCCGCCCAATTCAGATGGGTTGGGAGTTTACCATTGAACTGTACCCAGGTTGACTGTTTGGGTTTATTGACAACCCGGACCACCAATTTGGCAATGGTTTGGGTGGGACCCAGATCTGGACACAAAGTGATGGTCCGGAACCGTTGCTAACAAGAGTGAATGTGCATGCGATGCACGGGCCATCGAACAGTTCTAGACTTGCGAGAATGTCAATTGATAGTCTCAGCAAATGTTCCCAATTCACTGTTGCATTCCTGTTTCTGCGCCACCCAGACCTGGACTGTTCCAAAAGGTTACACTTCACCGACAACCCAGAATGTTCCAATTCGGCCAGTTTTACCACACAAAACCCCGCATTTCAACCTTTCAACTGAGGTTCCAAGTGAGTGTCTCAGTCCAGATTGTATTGTGACATGATTGATACATAGATTGTGCAGTTTCACCCGCTCTTTCATGTCCCGCTTTCAGATATGTTATCCACTCAATATTCATTGAATCTCTATCAAAAACCGGGAATTTTGCATATCATTTGGTGTAACTTTCCAGCAATGCAAGGAATATTTGGATGATCAAATTCTGAAAGCGGCTGGTGAATGACCTGCTATATCTGCACAATCTACCAATTGATCAGTTCACAATACAATCAGAACCCAAAAACTTAGTTGTACACAGATTACAGCTGAAGTTGTGGGAACTGTAAACCGGATCTGAGGTCAAGTCAGAACCTGACTAGAAACCTGCTTGTGTATGTCTGGTGTGGGTAAGAACACGGCTGTAGTTACCCGGTCGGGCTCCTTGGTGATTCCTGACCAGGGCCGGGGCCTTGGGTGCGGTTCCAACTCAGACAAGAGGCAGGTAACTTCGAACCATTGCTGACACTGTTGATAGATGATCAAGTAACTCGATAGTATCTTGAATGTCACAGTTAAGAGAAAATGCAACAACCACAATACATACAAATTCACTCCACAAATTCAAGTAAGTGATGATACATGAGTCACCGCTGGAGTGGACAATGCGCAATGCGAACTCGGATCAATGACAACCATACTGCTACATTCATCAGTGTCTGCAACTGCCTAGCTCTCCACTCTGACCTGGTGCACATGGTCGAGGTTGGACGATTTGTTATCATAGGTCATGGAAATCGAGAAGGAGGAGCTGGATGACGAAAAGTGATGATGTCAGGCTATATTGATCAAAAACTAGCAAATGGATCTATATGCTGTAAATTGCCGGCTGAAAGTGCTGAAACACGATGCGACTACATTAGTCATTGCATAGTTGCTCGGCAGTGTGGTGGGTCAGGAATTGAGAGACCTCGAAGCTCGCAAATGCGAATGATTATACATCGAAACGATATGTTGGCTTTGAATAATGACAGTATGCATTTTGCACACAATTGTTCAGTATGCAAGAACCAATATGATATTTTCGAGGTGAGTGTCAATGGAGCATCAATGATTTTCAGTGTTACCCTTTCTGCAATAAAAGGGCTGCAGAGTCTCATCATTCCAAAGGGGCAGTATTCTCTGTCGTGATATGTAAAACAGAAAGCGACATTCTCGTTGGCTCATCCTCCAGATTAGCATCAACAGAATGTCCACGATTTTTCATCTTACATCTTGGATAGTTACAGGGCTGTGCAACTGCAATAACCTATAATCACAGTATTGGCCTCTTTTGTGGGTGAAGATGCTAGTATCAATATCACAACCACCACCTGAAAATGAGAGTCAATGGAGCACCAACGATTCTCGGACTTGCATCATGGATATTCAAAGGGCTGTTCAATGTGATTAACCCATAATCAACATATTGCCCACCATTATGGACGAAAATGCTACAGATAATATTGCTACTGCCTTCTCCAAATGATTGTCAACCGAGAGTGAACGGTGTTTGTGGAGGCTCAGTTTGTTATGCAGCAACGAACTTCATTGCATTGCTCCTAAATTCTATTTTAAAGGTCAGCCTTTTCAATCTATCTTTATATTCAACTTCACAAATATGCATGCAATGTCTCACAGGACTTACTTTTTTCTCGCTTGTAGCTCTCCATTCAGTATTTAAAAACCAACTGGCTAATTGAGAATAACGTACCATTAGATATTCTCTCAGATTGGAATCCGCAGCTATCAAATTCCAACTGCGAGGTCAGATTCCAAATCTATAAAAACCTCGTCGCGATATGGTATGATATCTTCCATTAATGAAGATCTCTTTATTCCTGATTTGCATGAGCTTACCTTTCTATTCATCTTTCACTGTTTGTAGGCTTCTATGTATGTGAGCTCGAAGCTTTCGATTGCTTGGAATGATTGTAGACAGGCGAGTCTGTAGCAAAGCTATTTACTCCACAGAATTGAGGAGACTGGCAGCCATTGCATTATATGGATCGTTTGTCATGATGTTCTTTGCCATAAATCAGAACATGTGACAATGTCAATGGGGAAACACTTGCTGGAAAACGCGCAGATCACGAAGTTAAAACAATCAACAGAGTCGGAAGTTGCTGAATCGACTAGGTCTACAGTCGATGAAACAGCTTTGGACATACTGAAGAGGAATGGTTGGCAATGATTTATAATTGGAAGTTTGCAATGACATTCATAATTCGCAGTTAGGTTTTATCCATATTATCTGAATTGACAGACAAAACTCTCCAAACTAGCAGCTAAGGACTTCTGAACTGCATGATTTTACCAAGACACCTGGAGCCACTATCTCATGTTAGCATATGTTTTGGATCATATTCCATGGGATGGTATATCAACCTAGAGGTACAACAGTCATATGATACAATATGACGGAAGGTGGTGCTGAAGTCGGCCTGCGCTCTGAGCAACAAATGCCGGAGGGAACACTTTTGCACAGTGGAGGTAATGTAGATGCAATTTCCGTCAAGAATACAGTTCCTTTAGCTCTTGACTGGCGGACATCCATAAACAAATGAGATAGCAGGTTGGTCGTTGCTTCCTATATGGATGACAATGTGGCATTGCGCGATATACAACTCGCTTTCGATGAGGTTGATAGCTGATTCCTCTCGTACTAGAGAGATACTTGAGAATGATGGGTCAAGGGTCAACATACTGGAGTAAGGCTACCCATACATTTGGAGGTAGTTTTTGATTGTTTGAAGCTTACTGATGGCCGGATTGTTCGAATGATGACTGATAATGCGTTCTCATAGTACTTCATGACTCATGAACTTCAATCGACCCATGATCTCTCCACAATCGAGTGGCCTGCATTGAGAAACAATATACCATGCATGGCCCACATCATTCAGCTAGCTTAAGGTGCATTCATGAGTAGTCTGGATGTAAATGTCTGCACCAAGTCTTGGGAAGCCCATGAGCACAATCAACACTGCGGAGAGCAAGAAAGCATAGATAATGAGCAGAGTCAAAGACTTGGAAAGAGGGCAATGCTTGAATCAACTAGGTGTCGGCCATCAGACCAGCTATAGCAGACATAATTCAGAATGAACATATTTCGAGTCATGGTTAATGTCCTGACACTGACCTTCATATATCAGCCAATACTCAATGCATTGAATCAGCTGACACTGGGTCGTTGAAACAACTTCAATGACTGTCAAATAGCCAATATACGAATCACAGTACAACTGTTCAGGTATGTGAAGACACGTTGGAATACTACACAACAGTTGCATGAGCAAGTCGGCCAATTATGAGAATTCACCTACGAATTGGTCAGGAATCCATAATCCGGTGATTACTGGCCACTCTCTTTACCACAGGATCAATGGACCATTGTGAAGTACTAAATGGAAATCTTAAGGTAATTTTGATACTAGACCCTCTGGATGTCCAAAAGCCATATGGTGACTCTGAATCACATAATAACTGTCAACAATAACATGTTCAATCATGTGGATGGCATTATGCGAGATTTAGCTAAAAAGCAGGGTCAATGGAAGGAATACTTATACTTTGCCGTGAAGTTTGCTTGACAGAAGCTTTCGAAATATTACCCACAGGTTACTCCAACGACGGGAATGCTTTGCATTTTAGCATGCATTCTTGATCTGGTCTGAATGTTGCGATCTTTGACGATGTGGGACATGGGAATCGACATCCATTCTGAGGACGAGACTTCTTTTACTACCAAATTCGCAAACGCATTTCTGAAATATGTGGAGATTCAATACTGTGCCAACCATAGACATTTGCATGTCATTGAACCCAAATGTGAACTGAGCAACAATCACTTCCCCTCCATAATGGCATCAAGATCTGGTCACTCTTCATTTGATCAATATGATTTGTCCAGCAACGATGAAGAATATGCAATTCATGGAATTGTGGAAGAAACGATGCCTGGCCTCAGCGAAAACAAAGTCTGCTTATTGACCGCCGCAGGACTCGATTTGATTTCACTGCATGACCAACCAAAGCAGTGGGGCAAGATAATCCGAATGCTAATGATTACCACTGTGACCCAATGAAGAATAGCAGTTCATTTGGGACACCAGATATTATCAACTGGTGCCATCAACAAGAAGAAACACACTCACAGAACGCTGATCTCTCTAATGTGGGATGCAAAATGCTCTCCATCATACCACATGGTGTGAGGGTGTAGGTCAATGTTTCCCTTGGGCAAGATGTGATCAGCTGGGGGCCGTCAAATTCTACAGGGGAGACCCTTCCCAAACAATTTGTGGTAAGGCAGTTTGCTCAACACAGGGAGGGGGTGTTTACCAGTGATGACCCAGCATTGAATACGACAAAAACAGGAAACGACTTGGAAATCAACCGAGAGCTGTATGGAAGAACATTGCACAGAATCGCCAAAGTCCACTCAGATTGTGATATGTGGCATGACAGCCGAAACCTATGTGCTGCGGCGAAGGAATCTCATGTTCAAAACAAACAAATGACTGCCATAGGATACATTTCAGATACTGAAGAGATTATTCAAGCATTTTGGTCAAACTATTGACATGGAAGGGAGGCTGTATTTAAATTGTCGGAAAGATCATCTTTGCCACCCGCTTTGGCTGCAAATGACCTCCCAGTAGGATGAACTCCAGTATTTAATGTCCGCCAAATCAAAAGAATGGACTGATAACTTTGCTGAAACAGATGAGGATACTGCAGCCGAAACAATGACAGACACCACAAATTGGTTCGAATGTAATTGTGACTTGGATTATCCATATCAGGGGAAATTGGACTGGGAGGCTCACAATGAAACCATTATGGAGCTAGACAATGAAGTCAGTGGGCCGGAATCCCCAGTGCTGGGGGCTGTGAGTGCTGCAAAGAATGTTTTCTGATTTATTTGGCCAATACAGATGTTAATGAAAAAGGCTGAAAAGATGTTGATCATGGTCAATACAATGTAAATGAGGACGAATAAGGGGAACAACAAAACACAGGACAAAATTTGTCAATGCATTGTCAACAGGTTCTGTATGTTGTTTGATGCAGAATATCATGCACAGAAATATTCTGGGAGGATAGTGAGCAGTCGCATGTGCATATTCATTGATAAACTGATGTTTAGCAGGCAAAATGAATTATGTGGCAAGATGTATAAATTGTAATCGAATCAGAGCGACCAATGCATGAATCGTACAGGGCATGGCTTTGCCAATGGGCCATGTCTTGATCAGTCAGAAAAGCAACGAATCAGTTCAATTGATTATGAATTCAATTATCGATGACTGTGGATTTTGATTAGATGTTCCATTCATATAAGCATCAACAGGGAGTCAAAGATTTTTGGTCTTGTAAGTGACACAATTGAAATGTGATTTGGTGACTGTTATGCATAACCAATGTATTGGCAGCAAGTATATGCGAAAGTGAACATGTCACGGTCACTGCCCCATTGTGAAAATGTGCATCACCAGAGCGTCATTGATTGTTGGCTTTCCATTATGGGTAATCTATGTTGTGATTAGTTGCAGACATCCAGACATGAAGTATTAGCCACCTCTGGAGGCCAACACAATAGCTACACACTCCCTGCCCAGTTCTGAAAAAGAGTGCCAATGGAGCTTTATTGTTTTTTGATTTTAATTTTGGCATATACTCAGTGTCTCTTTGTGGTAATAATTATCATACAAAGTAATGGCTGCCTTCTCGGCTGAAACAGTGCATGACACTGATCTGACCGTATCCTGAAGATTAGTGTCGACAGAGCATCATCAATTTTAGCTCTCGCATATTGGGTAAACAACTCACCATGCTGATAGTTGAGTGTATTCCAGAACTATCGACTGCCTTGATACGCAAGAATACATGATATAAAACGAAAATCTCGGATTCCAAAATAGTGAATATTACCAACTGCAACACCTGGAGACAGAGATCAGTTGATGTGAAATCAGCGATTTTGAAAACATACTATTATCAAAAAGCAACAACAAGACCATTATGTGAATCTACAGATGGACCAGCTGTGCAACCAGCGGACAACCCAACCAATGCAGATGGCTTGGGGGATTCCCATTGAACTGTACCGAAATGGATGGTTGGGGTGGATTGAAACCCTGGTCCGGCAGATTAGCCAAGGTGTGGCAGGTAAATTCATTTCTCACCACCACCGCCACTCAGCTTGGCACAGGACTCAGCTATGGCGGGTGTACGAAAGTACAGGGATGACTGAGATGGACCGCGGGACAGGGGCCTACTGAGATGCGGGAGTAATGGCAATGGGCTGAGCGACGGGGAGTATATATTCAAGAGACCCCGGGGTAGATATCATCTCATCTGGTACCATATCTCATCTTGTATCATCTTATCATACAATGAATTACACACCCTATCTTTCCAATCTTTCGATCTCACGCACTCTTTCTGAAATGTCACGGATCCAGGCAATTGCGTGGATCCTCACGGCCGAGTAGTCTTCGATGTTCTCACCTTCCTCCCATGCTCCCCAAGCCACAACCGTTCTTTCACGTAACATCGTTTTGGAATGCCGCAAGAGGTGCGGCGGAGTGTTGATGATGGGATCTCTGCCTTCTAGCTCCGCCATTTCACCACAAATGGAGACCAAACATGGTTTCTGGTTCGGAAACCTGAGTACAGAATGTTGGGACAGACACCCACAAACTAATACGGATACATACGGAGAGAAGCAACTAATGAAACACACCTACCCTGCGAGCGGACCTTACTCGAAAGGAAGTAATGGGGACAGTGCGAATAATGTCGGATTGAAATGCCGGATGCGGAAAGCCGGGTAAGTCGAGGACCCTAACGACAATGGCACCAACCGTATACCAGGAAGCACATTGACAGAATGGCGCCAACCTAACTCCGGGCAAAAGGCACCGACCTAAAACCAGGACGAACATTGAGGTTACAGCGCCAACCTCACACCGGACAAAAGGCACCGACCTAATAGTGGGACCAATACCAAGAGAACAGCACCAACCAACAACCTGGACACAAGCCACCGACCCAGCTGACGGGACGACAGGGACCGACCAAACACCGGTACAACAGGCACTGACCTCCCAGACGGGACGCCAGGCACCAACTGAACACCGCTAAGAAAGGCACCGATGGAACACCAGGCAGAAAGGCACCAACCAAACACTGGGACGAAAGGCACAAACCAAACACCGGGACGACAGCCACCTACCTCATTCCAGGACGAACACTTGCAAGAAGGCACCAACCTGACTCCAGGATGACAGGCACTGACTTCGCCGACACGACCAAAGGCACCAAACTAACACAGGGACGACAGGCACCGACCTTGCAGACAGAACCACAGTTACCGACCTACCACCGGGATGATGGGGACCAACCTCATACCGGGACGACAAGCACCAAACTCGCACATGGGACGACAGGCACCAACTTAACACCGGGACCACAGGCCTTGATCTTATATCAGGCCGAGTAAGCACACACGGAGAATGGATGCCACTCCCATACTCACTAAGACACTAATCCGAAGGAACACTTACAAAAGCAATTGACGATGCTGGTAAGATTCGGAAGAACGGTAATGAGAATACTACTGGTCGTGGAGGGAGAAGGTGCAGGGAATGGAACCTCAGAGATAGACGACGTGGCCGGAAGCTAAGAGAGAAGAGTGAAAGGTGGTAAAGTTGGGCTCCGGAAAGAACTAAAAGAAAGAGTGCACCTCAAAAGAATATCAATTGACCCAACTCCCTTTCAAAGAACTCACAAACTAGCAATTTACCTTAGATCACCAATTACTACCAATTCACAACCTAATGTACCATCCCATCACCAAACCGCTACAATCAGTACGAAGATGTCAATTGAACACCCTCAATCTATATTTCTCGCCGGTTCCGGTGGCCGTAAAGCTTCCTCCAGTGCTGGACTATCAAGCCATGCTGGATCTCCCACCAGCGCTGAAACTTCCGCCGAAGCCGGGCTGAATAATGTCCCAAATCAAAGGCAATTCTTACAGTCCCCGGTCCTCACCATCGTGAAGCAGAAGAATCAAATGCCACGCACGGGCACCATGGGCGCCCCTATCTTCTGAAGACCTGATGTTACCTAAGTTATCGAAGGTGACAAAACACCCTTGTATGACATCACGACCGACCCGGCGGCCAAAGTCATCATCACAACCTTCACGTACCACTGCTCCAGAACGATCCAGGAAACACTCAGTATAGTGGAGGGATACCTGAGGAACGACTTGGAGCGGTTGAAAAAGCAACTGAACGACGTCTTCCGCCTCAGCTATAGCAGAGTCTATACTCACACAAGATCGTACTTGGAGCGATTATGTCAGGACCAGCTGGACAGTGGGAACATCGGCCAGAAAGCTTTCATCCGGGCCTGCGACAACATCAGCCGCATTATGATCGACAATGGAGCCTTAGCAGAGTACTCGCAGGTGGAAATGTTGCTTCGGGTGCTCCCGAAGGAATTGACAGCGGAAGCAGTGACGAAACTCGAACTAGACCATAGAGATTTCTCGAGATTCAAATGAGACAAACCCCGAAAGTGGGTCCTCAACCAATACGTCACCGCCGATGCCCTCGCCATCGAGCATTCAGAAGCAGCACCTTCAGCACTATGTGTCTCCCTGTACTCGATCCCAGCTTCAGTTGCACTACTTCAGATGGCAGGAGTGGTGAACCTTCCAGCAATCCCTAGTGAAGAAACACTGGTACGCAAACAAGGCATGGACGAGATTCCTATCGCTGAAGCCGACAATACCATCGACATGACAACGGCCAATATTCTAAAGGCATCCGAAGCCTCGACCTCCCAGATCAGCAAACCAAATGAGCCCGGATTAGTGTTAGCAACAGTTGTGGACTGTCACTTCCGGTCCGGATCAGGGTCCAACCCGAACTGTTCCCAGATGGGCGGTCCACATTGTCAAGTAACCCGAACCGTCCACTCGGGCATATTGCCATGGTAAACTCCCAACCCGTCTGAATTGGGCGGGTTGTCAGTGGGTCCACCAGCGTGTCCAGCTATAGATTCATATAAAGATCTTGTATTGGCAGTTTGTTAATAGAATCTTATCAAAATCGCGTTTTCAGCAACCAATAATGCGCTTTTCCAAGTTGTGCAGTTTCCAATATCGATTATTTTCGTATTAGTATTTCACCTTCGATATATGGTACTTTCGCCTGTCAAGGCAGTCAACAATAGAGTTATACGCACGAAGATCCACGCAATGCCTTGATTACGACATATGCAAAACCTTAAACTGTTGATGCTACGTTTATGTTTATTTTGGTGATGCGGCAGGGGGCATCTCGCTGTTGTCTTTGCCAGTGAAGGCTACCAATATCTGATTAATGGATATCTGCAACCAATTGGAACATAAATTACCCAAGATTCAGAACTGGAAATCATCAACGCTTCATTGACGCTCATTCCAACAACGGAGTGGTCACCGTATTGCTATCTCCTTCGCATATAAGAGCTGAGAATACATCCTTTATAAATCACAACGAGCAAGTCACAGGTGAATTACAGTACTGACAACGCCACAGATCGTTGACACTGATTTTGAAGTATTATCCATTCAACATCTGCTGCGGTCGATGATTGTTTTCAACATGATTAGACCTGGTTGGTAGTCTTTCTGTCCGATTGAGACTCGGCGCTGTGGCAAAGCTGGGCGGTGTATTCTTCTTGCACTGTTCACTCTCACACGACTAGAAATGATGTATCTCGCCAAATGATTCATTGCGCCTGCTATACATCTCTTTATCAACCGATATTCACAAGGTACCTCTCACCATTCACCCTGAATATATTTCGAACTGAAACTGTTGCTCAAGCTACATGAAGAAGCCAGTGAACCATCGATGCATTGTGTCCTATTTTTGTTCACTCCTTGATTTCCCCTCGTTTCTATTACATTGACTGTCACTAACACCTTTTCATCCTGTCTCGTTGATGTCCGTTTTGGCCGAACCGATCTGGGCACATATCGGGTGGCACTCAGATCCTGCTCCTCTGTGCATTCCGGACGCTTGATGCCTTTGTTGTGCTTGATATCGGTTTCATCGTCTGACTCACAATTGTCCTCACTGTCGTTGGGATCAGCCAAGTCGCCGTTCCAGTTCAGCCCATTATTGGTGTCCGAAATTCTTTCAGGTGCACCATGCTTGTCACTTTTGACTGGATGCGGGTTCATTCTCCGGATTCGGCGAATATTCAACATTTGAGCTCATCCTTGAGGGAAGTCCTTTGCAGACAATGCCGGTGGCAAAGGTGAACTTTCTCACAATTTCCAAGCAGCCGCACCATGATGTTGGAAGAGTAACCAGGAGGCATGTACAATCTATTCCTTGTCCGAAATGTATCCAACAGCTGTCATCTGATTATCATGAGCACAGGATTCCTTCTCTGTAACACGTAGATTCTGGCTGCCTTGCCACATCTCCAGACAGTCGTAAACCTTGGCCATTCTGTGCAATGTCATTTCATCAGCTACTTTCTTAATTTCCGAGTCGTTTTCTGTGTTCATTGTATCCGATACTGGGTTATCGGCTGCCGCAATCACGTTACTGCCTCGAGCGAACTGCCATACAACAACTTTTTGGCAAAGTGTCTCATGTGTGGTTTTTGACTAGCTGCAGCCAATAACATTGCGCCCAAGGAAACGACTGACCTCCACTCCGACACCATGTGGTAGGATAGAGAGTATATTGAGTGCCACATTGGAGGGATTGGCGTAGTGGGAGTGCCTTCCCTATTGATGCCGCCACCAGTCGGTTATGTCCGGTAATCACTATGTACTTCATATCTCCATTGGGTCGAAGTGGTAATCATTGAGATTTTGATTAATTTGCCCCCAGTTCTTGCGCGCTACAGGTGGCAATGTCAAATAGAGCCTGCCGGCTGTCAATAAGCATGCTGCGCAATCACTTCATCCTGGTGTAGTCTCAGCCACATTGTCAGGCGTTGAGTATACTCCATCATCGCTGGACCAATCATATGAATCAAGGGATGATTGACAGGATGAAGAAGCTGTGGCTGAGGGGCCTAGTTGGCTGCTCGGTGAGCATTCGGGATATTTGTCCGGCACACATCGATGTTTAGCATAGTATTCATCCTCCAGTTTCAACAGAATGGCCTCTTGATAGTGGGTAGTATAGGATGTCTCCTCCTCGGGATTGATATGCACTGACTTGTTTGACTTTCGAAACCATTGTAAATTCCAGAAAGAATCGAGGATATGTGTACAAATGAAAAGCATGCCTGTCATTGGAGTCATTCCAGTGTAGTATTTGGAGAGCTTCTGTCGAGCTGACTTCACAGCCAAGAACAAGTCTTCCTTCCACAGCGTCTTCTGCATAGCCAAAGCTCGCATCACGCTGTCCAGATGACCTTACCTCTCATTGTACACTGCCATGACGTGATGCAATGTGACTGTATGCCTCGTCAACATCCACTGGGTCCAATTTCGAACTGTGTTCAAATCTTCCATGACATACTTCACAATTGTCCATTCATCTTGAGTTGTGAAACGTGGCCGGTGATCCATGTATTTTGGATTTTGGAGCCACTGGGGTGTGAATTGCTCTAATGGGTAGGGTCACTTGAGCAACTCCAGTGTTGAGTTCCAACTTGGCTTCACATCCATAATCTGGAGTACTGCAATGCGGACATTGGCTCCTTGACAGTCAATGAACTTGTTTTGGTGACAGGGTGTCAGTGTAATCAATACCGCAAGCATTCTCGGCTATATCAAGGTAAGTTGCAGGACTCTCAAAATATCATGAAATATGTACTTTCTCAATTATCTTTGCTAATCCTGGTCTCATAGCTGACACCATGTTGATTCTAGTATTGCCCTCTTTGTGAAGACTTTGACTCTTCCCGATGTCTATGCATTCATTCCATCCAAATTGCTGATTCATCTCATGGGCTTCCCACAACTTGGTGCAGCATTTTACACCGGGATTGCTCAGGAATGCACCTAAAGCCCACTGTATGACATTTGCCATGCATGGTATATGATTCCTCAATGCAGACAACTCAATTCCAGAGGTCTCAAATGATTGATGTAGATGGCATGTCATCAATAGCGTTGGCAAAGGTTCCGGGTTTCCCACCTTCGGTCTGGGTCGGAACTGCACCAATGGTCCCAATGCCAGTCAGGAACCGCCAACCAACTGGACCTGCCGACTGTTGGCGGGCCAAACCCAGACCCGGACCAGTCAACCCAAGTGTTTTGCCGGGATTGGCTACTAGACCCGTCGATTCCAATCTCCGGTTCTGAGTTCCGGGTTTCACATTTATGGCCGCATTCAGATATGCTACTGATGATCTTAAACTATTGATATTGGTACATCACAGTTCAATTTCGATGCATTGGCCGCCTTAGTGATCAAAATGAACAGACACATGCGCCCCACCACATCCTGAAAATCAGCGTCAACGGAACGTCAACCATTGTTGGTTGTTTATCTTGCGGGAACTGGGGGGCGACAGATTACACATAGCCATAAACATAGTATTGGCCACCCGTGTAACGAAAAACGGAAGCGAAACGCTCCCTACACCATCTTGAAAATGAGTGTCAACAGACTGTCAATGATTGGTGGACTTGCATCTTTGGTAATATGTGTGGCGCTTGATCACAAGCGTCTATAGACAAGGTGATGGCAGCCTGTATAGGCAGATAGGTACGGAATATTCCCACCCATGCTCTGGGACAGTAACCAGTAATGTCATCTACAGAGCTCTCACTAAGTATTCTTGAGCCGTTTAGCGTACAAAAGCAGTCAAAAAGATGTATATGATCCAACTGAACCACACAGAAATCCTCTTCGCGAATAACTCAACTGCTTCACGAATAAGCCGGCCGCTTCCTGAATAAGTCAACTCTGTGTACCAGCCAGCTGAAGCCAGAAGCTCTTTCTGCCAGCCAACTGGTGCTGAGAGAAGTCGGCTGTATGATTAAGTAGAGAGCTTTATCACCCAGTCAACTTGTAATGTGATATGGTTTTGGTGCTGCAACCTCTTGTCTTGCAGTTAACAAACCCTTAGGGTGTGGTGAAACGGCAGGGCTAGAAGGCAGAGAGCTCATCATCAACACTGCGCCGCACCTCTCGCGGCATTCCAAAAGCAACTTGTGAGACAGAGCAGTTCTGGCTCGAGGAGCATAGCAAGAGGGTGAGAAGATATGATTTTACCTGGCTGTGAGGATCCACAACATCTCAGAAAGAGCAAGTGAGATCCAAAGTTGGGATAGATAGAGTGTGTAATTTGTTGTATGATAAGATGATGTGGTGGCTGTCTACTCAGAGTCTCCCAAATATATACTCCCCCGCTCAGTCCATCTCCATTACCCCTGTATCTCTGTATGCCCCTGCCCGTCCTCGCTGTATCTCGTTACCCCCGCTGTCGCTATCTAAAGGACTCAGTTTCTTCTCTGGCGAGTAACACAGCTTATTGAAGGATTAGTATTAGATGTAAATTGTTTCCGTTTCAAGTTCATGCTTCGATTTCCTCTGTTTCCACTTCCACCGCCTTGCTCTTCAAGTGCTGTACCCCGTCTGCTTACTCTGACTATTCTTTGTGTTCCAAGTCCAACACTACCCTGTTCATTATGATCCAAGTCCTCTGCAAGTGGTGGATCCTGATCTGAAGAATCACCTGCGGCATCTGGTCGGATAGCCTGCCGCGAAATCATCGCAATTCCTGTATGCTGGTCAAGTGGACTGAGATTTCCACAGACATGCTCATCTGCATGGCAATGAACGGAGCACTCTCGCTGATTCTTTTTCCACCGACAGCGTCCTGTGCAAATACCCTCGCAGTTACATGATATTCCAACTGACTCGCTATGGGATTCTAAAGCTGACAGTGCATCCAATGTGATTTTCTTCTGAAATAATGCACGTACAGCAGGGTTTGAGGATCCAGCACCACTAATACCATCACTGCCCTCAGGTAGAGGCAGAATTATTTTGTCAAGACCCTCTTGTGTAGCAGGTGGTATACAAAGGAGTGTATTGACAGGAAAGTAATTGGTGAGTAGGCCATGACTTGTAAGAAGTTGATAACAGTTTGGTCTTGATTGTTTGATGACACGGCAAAATACTCTTAAATTATAGGTTGCTGAATGATCTTCTCTCGGTATCTGGAGCGATAACAAATCGCCAGGGAGGAAAACTTCATTAGTCAGTTGCTTTGGATCTCCCCGGTGCATCTTTGCCCGTTCATGTACATTTCGCAGTTGTATTTCTTGCTAGTGCTGAGTCAACAATGCTGGATCCAAAGAAACATTCTTACGTATTTGAGTATCAGACTGACTCGGAATGTGAGATTTTTCAGTCTGAAAGAAGCTTGAATTTGCTTCAGGACTTGAGGGTGGAGATGATAGAGGTGAACTTGTTTGAGAATCATTGGATTGATTGGATATAATGGGATTTACTGGAGAATCAATTGATCTGTTCTTTGCATGTAGAGCAATTTGTGGCCGTGGAGGTAGGGGTGGGGGATTTCCGGGAACCATAGCTTGACTGGAAGGAATGCGAGGGGAAATTGGAGGTTGCAATTCCGATGTTGTACTGTCTAATACGTGTTCCAAAGTCGATACTTCTGATTGAGATACCAGAATAGATGGTACTGAGTTGAAGTCGAATTAATAATACTCCATAAATTCCTCAATTCGTGTGAATTCCTCCGCAGAGGGAGATTCCTCAATCATTTCCAATGTTTATTGCTCGTCTTCAATAACAATATTCATACCTGGCACCACAGAACTATCCCGCGATCTTGGCTTCTGACCAAACATAACCTCATATGTGGTTATGCCTGTAGTTCCATGTACAGATCGGTTTATTGCCATCGATATTTTGGGTAATGAGGTGGCCCACATCTTGCTTGTATTGTCATGCATCCAGGATCGTATACGTGTCTTCATTTCATCATTTGTGTGCTCAACAAGACCCTGAGTAGATGGATTACGGGGTTTCCATCAATAACTCGAATCCCAAATGACTTCGCTGATACCAGCAGTACACCTTTGAACTCTTTTCCATTATCACACTGTAGGTATTTTGGCGGTTCAAATGATCCAAGAAACGATGCCATTGACTCTGCAACCTCAACTGCACGTTAGCTCCGTAGGGCAAACGATCCTCTATACCTGCTAAAGTTATCTGCAATATGTAAGATCCACTTGAATCGTCCATCAGCCTGAAAAAGCATGTCTACAAGGTCAATTTGAATTCCTTCAAGAATAGAATTGGTATTAATAGGTTCAAGTGGGCCTTTCGATATGTTGCCGCGGTTCAGAAGACATGTCTGACATTTTCCCAGTAACCATGCAACTTACTCTTGAGAAATACCATAGTACAGCTCACGTATGCATTGCTGTGTTCTATTATAGCCTGCATGTTTAAGTTCGTAGTGGACTTGGCGAATGTGGTTAAAAACTTTGTTTGTTGGAATCACTCTGCGTGGTTGTCCTTCAGATCCAGCAATTGCCCCTTTCTGTAATGTTCCGTCGTGTATAGGAAAAGAATTGAGTGCCTCACTTCGATCATTGTACTCGTGTTGCCTCTCCTCTTCTAATCATTTTTTCAGTTAGCATTTGAATTCTTCAACTATTCTCCACTATTAGTTACATACTATTGGTTCCCACAACGTTTTCTTTCTAAAAGAGAAGCCAGTGGAAATAGGTCCGGTATTTGAGTGCACTGAACATCATTGTGTTGACATGTTCTGGACTCTCTAACATTGCTTGAAACTGTAACTTTGTTTAGGCTGTAGGACCACGGTCTGGAGTTACACCGGATATGGACATCACCATATGGGACTCAGAGGTAGATGTGGACATTGTGAAAGTGCAGAGAAATATAATAGTAAATGGTTGAAGTGGATAAGCGGTAATGGTTGCAAGACGATATGGACTGTATGGATTGGAACCTGTGAATGCAGTGTATAATTCTGATGTTTATTTTTCAAGGTTATCATAGGACATATATAGACAGCAGGCCGGCGTATGAGCTCATGGACATTGACTTACAGATGCGGCTGATGAGACAGCTGAAAGCCATAAGCCCGTATGGATATCATAAGCCCATGCCCATATGCTCTACAGTGTATGCCCTACAGTGTATATCCAACAGCTGTGGACTTTCTAAGTATATATGTAATGCTAAATGTAAATATTTTCTTCTGCTCTATTTTCTGTATGGATACCATAAGCCCATGCCCGTATCCCCTACAGCCTATGCCCTACAGTGTATGCCCTACAGATGCGGACTATCATAGTATATATGCAACTCTGTAGTATACCTGAGGTTCACAGGCCAGTTGGCTGTATCACAAAGTAATGCACTTCATGTCCCAGTTGACTGGCAAGAACTTAGCCCGGTCAACAGGGACAAGAAATTAACTCATTCGCAAAGCAGTCAACTTATTCGCGAAGCGGATTACTTTCCAGTTCAGTTGGAACATATATTGACCGTTATGGCCACATCGCACTGTGATTAACCTTGATGGAAGGCCAACAATGGTTGACACTCTGTTGACGCACATTGTCAACATGGGGCACGTGGTGTTTCTCATTCTCTTCTGCCTATAAACGCAGCTAATAATATGTTTATGACTGTCTCCAACCTGTCGCCCCCCATATTACCCAAGATACACGACCAGTAATTGTTGATGCTCCATTAACGCTCATGATCAAGATGGGGCAGGGAGGGAATCCTAATCCATTTTGCCCATCAAGGCGGCCACGAATCCCTTTATGACTGCCTACAACCTATGAGCGGTGCGATTACCCAGGATGCATAACCAATAATCGTTGACGCACTGTAGACCCTGATTTTGTACATGAGGCAGGAACCGTGTCGATATGATATTTCCCATTAAAGGCAGCCAATACCTCAATTATTCACAACTATGACGATATGTGTTGTCATTTACCGGACTTACATTAACCTAAATTGTTGACGGTCCGGTGCCGCTCATTTGGCCATACGTGGATCCACATTATACAATCATTCGGTTTGGTGTAGTCCTTCATTCACATTGATCTGGCAGCCTTTCTAGCGTTTCCATATACTTCCTTATTGATCACTACATTTTTCATTAATGAGAGATATAAATATATAATAATTATCTTCAAAATCCCATGCCTTTCAATCAATGCTCGTCATCACTTGCAGTTTCGCTCTATAGGCTGCTCTGGTCTTTCAACTAGATGCCAGCTGCATTACCACACAGCAGATAGTATACTAACGAGTGGATGTTCCTTCAACAGTCAGGATATCTGGATCACAAGCCGTATGGTGCTGGCAATCCTGGGCAGAAGCATCATGCATAAAGAATTCAGCACTGGGAGGATATGTAAGTAATTACACATATACGGCCGGCAAATTGATGATTTGGGTCTGTTGAGCTTTGGAACTGTTTCCACTTGGGGTGGGTGACGTTCTGAGCGATTGTGGCATCGCCTCCGGAGTTGGCTGTCAGCATATGTCGGGTGGAGGTGCGCCTGGACCTTTGTGTCTCCATCGTGTCTGCGGATTTTTGGCCATGCCATTATGGCAAGGAAGCCATCCGGCTGTCTGGTCTTGACGAAGAATAGCCAGGTGTCTTTCAATCGCAGCCTTCACCTTTTCATGCCCTGGAAACTCAACAACCCGCTTCATCTCCTCTCAGACCTTGGCGCAAGGATTAGTGATCAGCAATCGCGTTTCTTCTATGCGGCTCGCGAAAATCCTACGTTGGCCATTTGCGCCACATTCAAGCCCAGGCGCATGTCGGACTGTTCCAACTGTACCTGATCTCTTTTCCTTACCATAGTAGCAGACATGTCGAAAATCTAAAATAAACTAGTTGCTTCTTGTGACAATGTGAGTTGGTGATTACCTGAACCATATACGTGTCCGTAGTCTCGTCTAAGGTGATTAATACCTGTTTTGTCCACTGACGGGGATTCTTATAGAGATATTCGTCTGCGAAAATTCCAGATCTGACAACATCATAATGTTCAATTTCTCTGACTATGTGGGCAAATGCCTTGCTCGACCACAGAGGTTTCCTGCCACCGGTAGTGAGAAAATAGTCGCGCCACTCTCCATGTACACCCGCTGTACGTCATACTATTAATTGACGGCTGTTAACCGCAAAATGCATTTACTTTCATTCAACTGCATGCTGCTGCATATTTTTGCTGCTTCCAGTTTTACGGGAGATTGTTGAATGGGCATCCTCGGTCATATTTGTGGTGGCTGCATCGGCAGCGTTGCGGTGGACGAACAGGTGTCTGGGTTCTTGCTATGTGGCAATGCGTGACGTATTTGATGTATCGCCCGCCAATCAGCATGATTTCGACCTGCTCACTGGTGGCTGGGGTTGTGGTGTTCCCATGATATCCTGGTGTCTAATAGCGGAGGAGGATGATAACGAAAAGATGTGGGAAGTCCTGAGGACTATATAGTTCGCGTCATGTCAGAATAGAATAAATAGCACCCAAGATGTTCCATATACTCAAGATGAATCCTGCTGCATATGGCAACAAGTTGCAGTGGTTTCCCACCGTCCCACAGAGTGCAATAAGCATTTCCGATGTTGGGTGTGTGTTAGCCGGAATAAGTTGCGGTGTACAACAGCCAGAATCGCATGATCGTATCAAATGAATAGATTATTGTATGAGGGACAGGACATCTGCTGATGGTTGTCTCACAGAATCCCCGGGATATTACATTAAAGTGACGCTAGCGATTAAGTCATGATGTACAGTCAGCCTAACAATTCCCATTTTATTGACAGTCAAAAGTGCGTTCTTGTTTTGTTCAAGAAGAGTAAACGTACCAACCTTGACATAAAAGGCAAAGCTCGCCTGCATATTGTCCATATCTTGCGACATCCATCACCTCACCCAACAACAAACTGAAGGCTAACTGCAATAGTCAATGCTCTGAAAAAGAACTTTTTGCTACTTCTGGCGGGTGAATATGGCAAATAGACATAGCGCTCCACACGATGACGTCATCGAGCAGATGAAGGCAAGAGCGGCTGGCAAGCGGAGGGAGTCCGAGCCTTTGGGGCATTGCGCAGCTTGCTATCCAAAAAGAAGCTTGAGGCCGAGAAACGACATGAAACACACTTCTTAAGGCATCAGGACAAAGTATAATCGATTGAGGATTATGCTGAGAGAGAGACCGCTGGCGCAAGCAAGCAAGTTGAAGATGCAGAGGAAGCGGTTCAGCAGGAACTGAAAGATACGAGGAAATGTGAAAACATGGGATTGACGAACAGAGACCATGGAAATCGATTTCAGGAGATGATGGTTGTTATCGAAGACAGTCTGAGTGAACTCGCAAGTTCCGCTGATGGGGAAGATGGGGAAGATGAGTATGATCAAGAGGCTGTGCAGGGCCAGCTGAGCGAAGAGGACGAACCAAGCTGGATGATGCGCACAATCACAAAAACGGTGCGGCACCGCCTGGAGAGGGTTCGTCAGAAGCAGATGAAACTCCACGAAGTGACACCACCAGCATGGGAAGACGCACCCAATTTCTTCACGGAAAGCGATGAGAAGTACGGCACATCGGCATTGACGGTTCTGGCATTTGTTCAACAGCAAATGGATCATGATGGAGCGACACCTGTACCGACAACAATTGGAGAGCTTCTGGATTGTCTTGACATGGTATCTGGAATATCGCAAATGCCACAAGGGACTTCTGGACAAGGAAGTAGTCATATTGGGCGGGGTTCGGTGAAACCGCAGTCAAACACGAGCACATCTGGTGTTGACGGCGCCGCACAGCGCTATAAGTCACCTTTGTTGAAAGTGATGCCTGTTGAACCAGTAAGCTCTTACCTTTGCATATGGCCTCGAGCCAATCACGATATAGATTTTGGATTCGGACAAAGACATGGTGACGGCTCATGCGTCAGCGGAAGAATTGATAGGCAAAGTTCAATTTTTGAAGACATATCTTAGAGAAAAGCAAATTGTGTACCAATTTTGAAATATGTCAGCATTTTGTTGATTTCAGTGACCAAATTTTGCGACATGATGATTCATCTGTGCATGTGCAAGGGTCGAACACATCACGTGAAAGTTCAAGAACCCAAATGACAAGGTCAAATCGCCAGAACATTCAATTACTATGTGCAAGTGACTGTCAAGCGAAAAAGCAAAAGCTATATTAGTGACAAAATATACTAAGAAAATTGAAGTGAGCGATGTCATCCATGTCCTAGAAAGAGCAGTCGGTGCTCATAACAAATATGTCTCAATGATCACCGTCATCCTGCATTCATCCATGGATCCAACTTCATAACTCTCCTCACCGACATCGTGCAGATGGTTGAAATATTTGAAATTGCTCATGGTGAGTCATGGAAATCAGGGAGAAGGGGCTGAATAAGGCAAGGGGAGGAAGTCGAGCCATATTTACCAACAAATGATGAAATGGTCTACATGCCGTAAAGTGCCGGCCAAATGCGAGGGAATGTGATTGGGCCAGGTCATCTCTCACTAAAATTGCGTGGATAGCAGTTGATCAGAAATAGAGAGGTAACAAAACTCCTGGATGCAAAAGATATCACATACAAACGCAACATTCGATCTCAAAACTGAGTATATGAGATGATGCATACAATCATTGTGTGTACGAAGGCTGTTTCGATGTGATCAATGTGAATGTCAACAGAGTGTCAAAGATTTTTAGTCTTACACATTCGGCAATCAATGGGCGGCATTGTAAAATACTGCAAATGTGAATGTATTGGTGGGTGTTGTAGCGAAAGAGAAAAATGCCATGCTCATTGCCGAATCCTCACGATGAGCGTCACCAGAGTGTCAACGATTTCTGAACTTGCATCATGGGAAATCCAGAGGGCTGCGCAGCGACATTAACACATGATTGAACTATCGGCCGCCTTTCTAGGCAAAAATGCATCTGGCGACATCGTAACTATGCCCTACAAATGAGCGTCAACCGAGCCTCAACGATTTTAGGCCTTTCATCTTCCATCATCAAGGGGCTGTGCAGTGACATTGACCCATAATTGAACCATCGGCCCCCTTTCAAGGCAAAAATGCTTTTGGCGACATCTTACCAAAGCCCTAAAACCGAGCATTAACGGAGTGCCAACGGGTTTAAGCCTTCCATCGTCGTCAATGAAGGGGCAGTGTGCTCATATTGACCTAAAATCGAACCATCGGCCGTCTTTCAAGTGAAACAATGCGTTCAGCAAGATCGTACCCATGCGCTGAAGCGGAGTGTGAACGGGACGTCGACGATTTCAGACGTTGCATCTTCGGTAATCGAGGGGCTGTTCGGTGAGATTAATCCATAATCAAACTATCCGCCACCTTTCTAGGCAAAAACATTTTCGACATCGTTGTACCTATGCCTTGAAAATGAGCATCAATAGAGCGTCAACAATTTCAAGCCTTCTTTCTGCGAGGATCAACGGGCTATGCGACAATATTGTTCGGTAAACAAACCATTGGCCGCCATTCTGAGCAACAGTGCTTGCAACAACATTGTAACTATGTTCTGAAATGAGCATTAAGAATTTTTGATCTTGCATCTTGGATGATCTAAGGGCAATCGGACTCAGGAAACCCACAATCAACATATCGGCAGCCTTTGTGTGGCAAAAATGTTAGCTACAATATCCCGTGGGCCTCCTACAATTGAGCACCCACAGAGCATAATCAATCTTCGTTGAGGCTCAGTAAGCTACACAGCAATGAAGTGCATTGAGCGGTTCCTGAATTGAATTTCACAAGGTCATTCTTTTCAATATCTCCTTGTATAGAACTTCACAAATGTGCATGCAATGTCTCACAGATCTTATTTTTTTACGTGTAGCTCTAGAGTAAATATTTAGGAACAAGCAATCCGCTGTACAATAACTTTACTTTTGGAAGTCACTCGAGTCATATTACCAAGCTTTCTTATCCCTACCGCCATCTCTGATTCACAATCTTCAAATACCTCGATGCTAGACGTTATTATCTCTTCCAACAATGAACGTGTCTTTATTCGGAATTTCAGCGACCATACTTTACAAATCATCTTTGACACATGCTGGGGTTCAAAGAATGTAGACACGAAACATCTGTTTGCGTGGAATGATTCTAGACATGCCCCTTCGGGGCGATTTTACTTGCACTGAGGAATTGAGGAGACCGGCATCCCTTGAATCATATGTATCATTTGTCACCAGGTTCTTCGCCATCCATCAGAACATGGAACAATCTCAATTGTGAAACATATACTTACAAAAGCTCACATTGCAAAGTTGAACAAATTAACAGAGTCAGAATTAATCAAATTAACCAGTTTTACGGTCAATAAAACAGCGTTGGTCATCCTGAAGAGGGAAGAAAGTCAGGGAATTAGAACAGTATGTTCGCAGAGGGAATTCATCTTCGAGATCCATGTTGATCCATATTGACCAAAATGACTGACAAAACATTCCAAACTGGCAGCTAAGTGCTTTGAAACCTGCAAATTTCACCAAGGCATGTGGAATTGCTACCTCATGTAAGGATTGGTTTTGGCCCATAGTGCATGGAAGGCTAGATCAAATCTTGGGCTGCGACTGTCAAATAAGGCATTATGTGACTACCTAGTGCTGCCGTCCGCTACGACCCCTAGCACCATTTGCCGAGGGGATTAGCTCAGACCATGGATGCAATCAGGAAGCAATCACCGTCTTGACATACGGTCAATTTAGCTTTGGATGAATGGACATCAACTAAACACCTCTCCATCACGTCACTCATTGCTTACTATATGGATCGAGATTAGGCATTGCGTGAGGTTCAGCTCGGTTTCGATGAGGTCGATCGCCTATTGTTTTCCGATTTCAAAAGCTAATTCAGAATGTCATGTCAAGGGCCACCATACAGGAGCAAGGCTGGCCCGACATTTGAGGGACGATCTTGATTGTTTTGAGCTTACTGACGGGTGATTGCTTGGTATTACGACTCATAATGCTTCTTCAAATAACTCGATGACACATGAGCTGCACTCAACACTTGAGGCCTCTGCAATAGAGTGGCCTGCACTGAGGAACCACATACCATGCAGGGCGCACATCATACCGCTGGCTGGAGGTGAATTCATGAGCTGTCTTGGTGTAAAAGGCCACACCAAGTCTTGGGAAGCCCATGAGCACAATCAGAAGTTGGAGAGAATGAAAGCATAGACATTGGGAAGAGTCAAACACTTCGAAGAGAGGGCAACCCTGGAATCAATGATGTGTTGGCCGTGAAGCAAAGTGTACCAAAGATAATTGAGAAAGTACGGATTTCATGATATTTTGAAAGTCCTGAAATTCACCGTCATATAGTAGAAAATGCTTGCTGTATTGATTATCCTGACACCGGGTTGTTGAAACAAGATCATTGACTGTCAAAAAGCCTAAGTCCGCATCGCCATACCTCGGATTATGAATGTGAAGACACATCGGAACTCAACATTGGAGGTGCTCGAGCACACACAGCAATTACGGGAATTCACGAGCGAGTTGCTCCAAAATCTAAATTACAGCCCCTACCGGCCACTCTTCGCAACACAGGATGAATGGACAGTTGTCAAGTATGTCAGGGAAGTAGTGAGGCGATTCTGATATTGGACTCTGTGGATGTCGAAGAGGTATACAGTCATATTGCATCAAATTATCACGGTGTACAATGACATGTTCGACCACATGGATGGGGTTATGCCAGCTTTGGCTGAGCAGAACACTCAATGGAAGGAGGACTTGTTCTTCACTGTGGAGTTAGCTCGACAGAAAGTGTCAAAATATCATGCAGAAGTGCCTCCAACAACGGGTACGCTGCATTTTTCAGCACACTGCCTCGATACTCTCTGCAAGTTGCAATCGGGTCGGAAGTTAGACAGAATGGATAGCTATCCGGAGGACAATACATCTTATACTACCCAATACAAGGAAGCCTTTCTGAAGTATATGGAGAATGAATGGTGTGCCAAATATCGACATGTGCCAGTCAATGAACCGGAAAATGTAAGGAGCAGTAATCCCGTCCCCTACACACTGGCATCAGGATCCCGTCAATTATCCTTTGACCCATATGATTTGTCCAGCAATGATGATGAATACTTGACGCCTACCAAGGTGGCTGAAACAACACCCGGACTGAGTGATCGCGCAGCACGCTCATAGCCCGCCGCCAGGCTCGATTGGTATTCATAGCCTGAAGCACCAACCAACTGGGGGCAAAATGATCCTAATTTCAATGATCACAACTCCGACCAAATGGAGATTAGCAGCAAATGTTGGATACCGCACATAACCAACTGGTGGCGGCAGCAAGAGACAACACAATCACATTACGCCGATCTCTCCAATGTGTCACGTGACCTATTCTCTATCATACCACATAGTCTCGGAGTGGAGTCTCGATTTTCCCTGGGGCGCGATGTCAGCGGCTGGAGGCTGTCAAGAACCACGGGCGACACCCTTCGCAACAAAGTCATTGTGAGGCAGTGTGCTCAAGCTTCCAAAGCGATTTTGCCAGACAATGAGACTGAATCGCATACGACAAACACTAAAAACGACTCAGAAATGCAGACAGACGCGGAGGAAAGCAAATTGCACAGAATGGCCATGGTACATGACTTGTTCGAGATGTGGCAGGGTAGCCCAAACCTACGTGCTACCCAGAAGGAATCTTGCGCCCAACACAAGCAGATGACCGCCGTAGGATACATTTTGGACACTGAAGAGATCGTCAAAGCCTCATAGTCGCACTTTCAACATGATCGTGCGGCTGCATTTAAATTGTCAGAATGATCACCTTTGCCACAAGCATTGTCTGCAAAGAACCTCCCTGGAGGACAAAATACAATATTGAACATCCGCCGAATCCCCAGAATCAACCGTCACCCAGTCCAATGTGTTGAGGATAGCGCACCTGAAAACATTTTGGACACCGAAGATTTCCTCAACAGGACTGGCGACTTTCATAATACAAATGACACCAAAGACAATTGTCCAGCAGACGTTGAATCTGATATAGAGCAAGTCAATACGATCGTGGATCCGGAATACCCAGAGCAGCGGGATGTGAGTGCAGCACCAATTGTACCCGGAGTGATTTGGTCAATACAGAAGTCGAACTGACAGGCTGAACAGTTGTTTGTGATGGTCAATGCAATAGAAACGAGGAGAAATCAGGGAGTGAAGCAAAAGTAGGACAGAATGCATCAGCTTCTTTATGTAGCTTGACTGTGTATTTCAGTTAGAGACATATTATGGGCGAATGGTGAGCAGTAGCTTGTGAATACCATTTGATAAATGGATGTATAGCAGGCACAATGAAGCATTTGGCAAGATATATAAATTTTGGTCATGAGAGAGCGAACAGTGCAAGAAAGTTACTGCGCTCAGCTCTGCCCAAGTGAAGAGTCTTTATCTGACATAAAGACAACCAATGAGTTCAAATCATGATGAAAACAATTGTTGATGGCAGCATATATTGAATGGATAATAAGTTTCGATGAGTGTCAACCGAACATCAACGATTTTCGATCTTGTAAGTACAGTCATTGAACAGTGATCAGGTTGCTGTTATTCATATCCTCCGTATTTGCAACCTTTATAGGCAAATGAGACAGCAACATCGTCAATGGACCATTCTGAGAATCAGTGTCAATGGAGCGTCGACAATTGTGAGGTTTGAATCTTGGGTAATTTATGATCCGATTGGTTGCAGATATCTATTGATGAGAGATTGGCAGCCTCTGAGAGCAAAAACAACAGCAACATGATCCCTGCCGCATTTTTGAAATGAGCGTCAACGGAGTGTCAACAGTTTCAAGTCTTGAATGATTCATAATCAATGCAACGCACGGATCTGCGCTCTCATATCTGAATCATTGATGGCCTTGAGAGGCACAATTGCAATATATTAATGGTAAAACACGGATTTCAAATGGAACCATATTGTAAGCTGCACAACATGCAAAACGCAATAGAGGTTGTTCAAAACGATATTTTGATAGGATATTACCAACAAACTGTGAAAACACGAGCCTTATATCAATCTATGGATGGACCCGCTCAGCAACCCACCGACAACCCGCTTGATTGAGACGGGTTGGGAGTATACCATTGAACCGTAGACTGGTCGCTGTTTAGGGTTAATTGACAACGCCGACCGCCAAGTTGAAAACGGTTCGGGTTGGACCCCGACGCGGACCGCAAGTGACAGTCCAGAACCGTGCATAACACTGATCATCGAGTAATTCGAGGAAGTATTATCAGTTGGATTACCAAAGTTGCGGCTGTTGGTCAGCCCAAAATGATCAAGCACATTCTTCAAATGTACGGCTCACCTTGCTCCAGGTTGACTGCCATTGACCTATCATCCATACTTAACTTTTGAAAGCAGAGAAAAATTGGCGATCAACATCACCGGAAGCAAGTTGAACTTCACGCAATGCGCAATTTCGATCCATATAGTAAGCAATGACCGACGGTATGGCTAGTTTGTTCGTTGATGTACATCAATCCAAAGTTAAACTGAATTTGTCCCATGACGGCTAGTGCTTCCTCATTGCATCCACTGTCAGTGCAGATTCCCTGAGGCAATTGTTGCTAACGGTCGTAGTGGACGGAAGCACTAGGCCATAGCATACTTCCTTATATGACCCTCGTAGCTACAGATTTGATATAGTGTTCCATGGAACAAGGGCCGGAACAAATCCTAACATTAGGTAGCGATTCCATGTTTCTTGGTGAAATTCGGGAGTTTCAACGTCGTTAGCTGCGAGTTTGGAACATTTTGTCTCAATTTGGTCATTATGGAATGATCTGGATGTCAAATATGATTTCAATCTGTGAACTTACTATTGTTAATCCTTGACTTCCTTGCCTCTTCAAGATGGCCAAAGCTGTTTCATCAACCATTGAGCTAGTCAATTCAGTAACCTCTGACTCTGTTCATATGTTCAACTTTCCAATGTGAGCTTTTGGCAGCAAGTGTTTCCCGATTGTGTTGGTCCCATGCTCTGATGGATGGCGAAGAACTTGATGGCAAATGATACATATGATACCAGGACTGCCGCTCTCCCCAATTCCACAGTGTAAATAGAATCGCAACAAAGGCACATGTCTAGAATCATTTCAGGGAATCGGCTACATTGAGCCAACATTCATTGAATCCCACCACGCAGCAAAGATGATCAGGAAAGTAAGGTCGCTTCAATCACGAAAAACGAGACTTCAATTTTTGGAAGAGATGATAACCCCACGCAATGAGGGGTTCAAAGATTTTGAATTCAAAATGGCAGTGGGAATTAGAAATGTTGGTCGTGCAACTTGAATGACTGCCGAAAGTAACGATACAGTACAGCAGACTGCGGGTTCTTTACTATTGACTCTACAGCTACAAGCAAAACAATCAGATATGTAACGCATTGCATGCATATTTGTGAAGTTGTATACAAGGTCAGATTGCAAAGACTGAGCGCGTAAAACTCAATTTAGGAACAGCACAATGCAGTTCATTGCTGTGGAGGGTTCTGAGCCTCCATCAGGACTGTTGAAATTCGGTGGGCGCTCAATTGAAGGAGGTTGTCGCAATATTGTCGTTGGCATTTTTGCCTATAGAGGCTGCCGCTGGGTTCATTGTGGGTGATCTGTCGCCCATTGCCGTTAGATTGTCCAGGATGCAAGATCGAAAATCGAGGATGCTCCATTGACCCTGGGTTCACACTCAGTTTGGAACATGGTAACAGTCCAGGTTGCAAGCAGTTTGCCTAGTATGGCAGCCGATAGTTCGATGATGGATCAATGTAGTCGCATCGCCACTTGATTTTCCTAGATACATGGCCTATAATTGTTGACGCTTCTTTGAGGCTCATTTTTAGGGCATAGTGACGATATCCTCGAAATCATTTTCGCATAGAAAGGTGGCCGATGAATTGATTATGGGTTAATGTCACTGCACGGCTCTTGCATTTTCCAAGATGGAAGGCCAGAAGTCGTTGACGCTGCGTTGACCCTCATTTTAAAGACTTAGTGGCGATGTTGTTGCAACCATTTTCTCCTTGCAAGGTGGCCGACATTTTGACTGTGGCTCAATTTTGCTGCACAGCACTTCCATGGTCCTTGATGAAATGCCAAACATCGTTGACCCACTGTAGACGCACATCCCTAGCTTAGAGTCACGATGTTGATCCAAAAATCTTCGCCAAGACAGACGTCCGATAGTATGATTATGGCTGAATGTCGCCCCTCAGCCATTGGAATCTCCCAGATGCATGTCCAAATGTCGTTGATGCTATGTTGACGCTCATCGTTAGGGCATAGTAGCGATATTCTCCCAAAGATTTTTGCTTAGAAGGACGGCTGATATTAAGATTACGGCTCAATGTCGCCGCTCAGCTATTGGAGTTTCCCAGATGCATGGCCCAAAGTCTCTTCCGCTCCATTGACACTGATATTCTGAACTTAGTAGCAATGTTTTCCAGACAATTTTTGCATAGAGAGGCAGCGGATAGTTCGATTTTGGATTAATGATTCCGCACAGCCCTTGCATTTTCCATGATGCAGGGCCAAAAGTGTTTGACGCTCCATTGACGCTAATTTTTTGGACATGGTCTCAATGTGGCAGTAATAGTGTTAGCAATGGCTCTGGACCGTCACCTCGGGTCCGGGTACGGGACGGAAACCAACCGGAGTCAGATTGGAGATGCGGGTTGTCAATAAACCTGAACTGTCGATTCGGGTACCGTTCCATTGACATCTCCCTACCCATCTGAATTGGGCGGGTTCTCAGCGGGTTGTACAGCGGGTCCATCGGTAAATTCATATCAGTTGCTTGCCTTTGCTATTGGATTATAGTACCCAATCAAAATCGATCATTTGACATCCAGTAATCACATTTTGCATGTTTTGCTGGTTGTGAGATGGACAATATTTTGATTCATGTGTTTCTTTTAATGATTCGTATTTTTGAACAGGCAAGAGGTCAATAGTTCAATTATAAGCTCAAATATCCATTCGATGCCTTCATTACCCAATCTGCATCCCCAGCAATTGATGACCCTCGGTTGATGCTGAGTTGAGAGATATTCTCAGAATGGCGCCGTGACCGTGTCACTTGCTCTTTTGCACATAGTGGGTGGCAATACATTGGTTATGGATAGCAGCGAGCAAATCACTTACCAATTACCTTATTTACAAGACCATACATTGTGGAGGCTCCATTGATGCTTGAGGTGTAGCGGCATTGACACAGACCATGATGCCTATAAAGGCTGCCAATACTTCGATTATGGGTAAATGCCGTAGCACTGCCCTTGGATTATACAAGATGCCACACACGAAATCGTTGACGCTCTGTTGACGCTCATGTTCAGACAGCTGCTGTGACCATGTCACGATCGCATGTGCGCAGAACGGCTGCCAATACGTTAATTATGAACATATGCCGTAGCAGAGCCCCTGGAATATACATGATGCAACACCCAAAAGTATTGACACTCTGTTGACAGTCATTTGACACTGTGTTGATGCTCTGTTGACGCTCGGTTGATGCTGTGTTGATGCTCTGTTGACGCACATTTTGAGGTGTAACGGTATTGACGGACACGATATTGCCTATAAAGGCTGCCAATACTTCAAATATGGATAAATGCCATAGCACAGCCCTTTGATTGTTCAAGATGCAACACACAAAATCGTTGACGCTCTGTTGACGCTCATTGCCAGACAAGTGCGGTGACCATGTCACGATCGCATTCGCACAGAATAGCTGCCAATATGTTGATTATGGACATATGCTGAAGCAGGGCCCTTGGAATATACATGATGCAATACCCAAAAGCATTGATACTCTGTTGACACTCGGTTGACACTGCGTTGATGCTCTGTTGACGCTCTGTTGATGCTGTGTTGACGCTCTGTTCACGCTGATTGTGAGGTGTAACAGTATCGACAAACATGATATTGCCTATAAAGGATGCCAATACTTCGATTCTCGATAAATGCCGTAGCACAGCCCTTGGGTCATACAAGATGCATCACACAAAATCGTTGACGCACTGTTGACGCTCACTTTCAGACAGGTGTTGTAACCATGTCACGATCTCATTTGGGCAGAATGGTTGCCAATAAGTTGATTATGGGTCTATGCTGTAGCAGAGCTCTTGGATTATACTTGACGCAACACCCAAAAGCATTGACACTCTGTTGACACTCGGTTGACACTGTGATGATGCTCTGTTGACGCTGAGTTGATGCTCTGTTGACGCGCTGTTGACGCTCTGTTGACGCTCATTTCGAGGTGCAACGCTATCACCACCCAGGATATTACTTATAAACGCTGCCAATACTTTGATTATGCATAAATGCCGGAGCACAGCCCTTGGATTATACGAGGTGCAACACACAGAATCATTGACGCTATGTTGACGCTCATTTTCGGAGTGGGGCTGTGACCATGTCACGATCACTTTTGCCCAGCACAGCAGCCAATACGATAATTATGGATATCTGCCAAAGCAGATCCCGTGGATTATACCAGATGCAATACCCAAAATCGTGGATACTCTGCTGACACTCTGTTGACGCGGTGTTGATGCTCTGTTGACGCTTTCTTGACGCTCTGTTGACCATCTGTTGACGCTCATTTGGTGGTGTACCAGTATCGACAAACACAATATTGCCTGTAAAGGCTGCCAATACCTCGATCACAGATAAATGCCGTTGCACAACCTTGGGAATAAACAAGATGCTACCCACAAAATTGTTGACGCTCTGTTGACGCTCATTTTCAGAATGGGGCAGTGACCATGTCGCGATCGCTTTTGCTCAGTATGGACGCCAATACGTTGATTATGGGTACATGCCGTAGGAGAGCACTTGGATTTTCCATGATCCAACACCCAAAATCGTTGACACTCTGTTGACGATCTGTTGCCGCTGTATTGATTTGCAGTTGACAATCTGTTGACGCTCTGTTGACGCTCATTTCCAGGTGTAGCAGTATCGACACACACAATATTACCTATTAAGGCTGCCAATACTTCGATTATGGGTAAATGCCGTATCACAGCCCTTGGATTATACAAGATGCAACACCTAACTTCGTTGAAGCTCTGTTGACGCGCATTTTCAGAATGGGGCTGTGACCATTTTGCTGTCTCTTTTGTGCATAAAGGCTGCCAAAACCTCAATTATGGGTAAATGCCGTAGCATAGCACTTGGATTGAAATAGATGCAACACCCAAGATTGTTGACGCTCCGTTGACGCTCTGTTGACACTGTGTTGACGCTCTGTTGATGCTCTGTTGACGCTATGTTGATGCTTTGGTGACACTCTGTTGACGCTCATTTTCAGGTGCAGCAACATCGACATTGACGATATTGCCTATAAACGTGGCCAATACTTCGATTATGCATCAATGCCATTGCACATCCCTTGGATTATAAAAGATGCAACACCTGAAATTGTTGACGCTCTGTTGACGCTGATTATCACAATGGGGCTATGACGATGTCGCTTGTTCTTTTGAGCATAAGGGATGCCGATACGTTGAATATGCGTCAACGACGAAGCATAGCCTTTGGATTATATAACATGGAACACCCAAATTCGTTGACGCTCTGTTGACGCTCATTTTCAGAATGGGGCTGTGACCATGTTGCTGTCTCTTTCGTGCATAAAGACTGCCAAAACCTCAATTATGGGTAAATGCCATAGCATAGCCCTTGGATTGAAATAGATGCAACACCCAAGATTGTTGCCGCTCTGTTGACGCTCTGTTGACACTGTGTTGACGCTCTGTTGATGCTCTGTTGACGCTATGTTGATGCTTTGTTGACACTCTGTTGACGGTCATTTTCAGGTGCAGCAACATCGACATCGACGATATTGCCTATAAACGTGGCCAATACTTCGATTATGCATCAATGCCATTGCACAGCCATTGGATTATACAAGATGCAACACCTGAAATTGTTGACGCTCTGTTGACATTCATTTTCACAATGGGGCTATGACCATGTCGCTTGCTCTTTTGAGCATAAGGGATGCCGATATGTTGAATATGCTTCAACGACGTAGCATAGCCCTTGGAGTATACAAGATGCAACACCCAAGATCGTTGACGCTCTGTTGACGCTCATTCCTGTTGTAGCGAAAACCAAATTAACCATGTTGCCTATAAAGGCAACCAATTCTTTGATTATATGTAAAAGCCGTAGTAGAGCCCTTGGATTATACAACATGCAACACCCAAAATCATTGACCCTCCATTGACACTCATTTTCATGATGTGGCTGTTACAATGCGGCTGTCGCTTTTTCCCATGAAGGCTGCCAATACCTTGATTATGGATAACAGCAAGCAAATCGCTTCACAAAATACTTACCTCTATAACCAAAAATCGTTGATGTTCCGTTGACGCTCATTTTCAACACGCGGCGGAGACTGTGTCACTTTCTCTTTTGCCTATCAAGGCTGCCGATATGTTGATTATGGATAACAGCGAGCAAATTGCATCCCAACCAACTTACTTACAACATCAAAAATCATTGACGCTCGGTTGCAGCTCATTTCCAGGATAGGGCTGTCACCGTGTCACCGTCTCTTTGGCCCAGAGAGGCTGCCTATACATAGATAATGGATCACAGCGAGCACATCGCGTCCCGAACAACATTCTTACAAGACCTGGAATTGTTGATGCTGCGTTGACGCTCATTTTCAGCATATGGCGGTCACGGTGTCACATCCTTTTTGGCCTATCAAAGCTGCCGATACATTGAATATGGATAACAGCGTGCAATATGCATCCCAAACAACTTATCTCCACGACCAAAAATCTTTGACGCTCCGTTGACGCTCATTTCCGGCATGGGGCTGTTACCATATCGCTTTCTCTTTTGCGTATAAACGCGGCCGATACGTTAGTTATGGACAACAGCGAGCACATCGCTTACCAATTAACTCACTTACAAACCCAAAAGTTGTTGAAGCTCCATTGAGTCTCATTTTCAGAATGATGCTGTTACTGTGTCGCTGTCTGTTTTGCCTATTAAGGCTGGCAATACATTGATTATGGATAACAGTGAGCAAATCGCTGCCCAATTGAGTTGCTAACAAGTCCAAAAATAGTTGACGCTCCAGTGACGCTCACCATAATTATGTCCTAAAACTTGTTGTATGGTGTAATGGCACGGCTGCACGTGACGTGTCCAGGGCCGGGTAATCCCCGCTTTATATAGTCGGCTCGCCACGAGCCTTAGATCTCTAGTGATACTCTAACCTATACTACTCCACAATATTGATATCCATGTTTGCAACCGTATCTACTGATATACCTTCCCACGAGGCCATACACGGGCGTATGCCTTCACACTATTATTGCTCTTTAATTTCAGATACGTTTCGCATACGGGATTTAATGAATTACACCTTGCCGATGCGTCACGACACGTAGTCTACGCACGAGATATCATACAGATATGGCAGCACTGATTGCAGAAGGGAACTGTCTTGATAAGTCAATCCAATTGAGGTTAACGGTAGCAGTGACGAGTTCGTGCGGATTCCAGAGGCCAGAGACGCGTCGTAACACCTAAGGAGAAATTGTCTGGAATTGACAGCTACAGTTTGCAGAATCAACTTGACTTGGAGAGTACACCCAATAGAGGTTAACAGTGGCAGAGACAATTCCGAGTTGATTCCAGATGCCAGCAGGCCAGGAGACGGGTCAACGACCAAGTCAATCGAAGTCCATTTCAACGGATTCATACGAGAACTCCAAAGCTATCAATTGCAGCATCAATGAGATTTGATGTTACCTTCCAGTTGAGTCAATTGACGATGACAGGGACGATTCCATAGCCCATACGCCACAGAGAGTCACGCCAGCAGCAATGCCGAAGCCGGTCCTACTTCAATTCACTTTTGCCGATAGCCAATTGACGATAAACGGGCACATAACCTGAACGAAGTGCACCCACGGAGGATCTGGGCGGGTTTACAAAATACGCGCGAGTCACATTGATCTACATCGCCGACGGCAGTTGCAATCGCGATTGCTTTCTAAACCACTCAATGGAATTATCTAAGTTATGGATGATGTTAGGAGTTTAGTGCAGCGGCTACGGAAATCTTACAAGGCTATATTCGGTCAGCGGCTATGCAAGAATACAACTATGATTACAGATTTCTTTCGTCTATGGATGGGCAGAGTTCAAGATAGTGCAGCAGCGATCGCAGATCGTGTGGCAGCTCCGTAAGGGAAGTACAACAACCCCGAACGTTCTAAAGTGGCTAGCAGGTACGATTTGCGACTACAATGGTCAATTAATGCCTTTAGCGCCTGATTGGACGACCGAATCGGATCGTTGTGAAGACAGAGAGCCATCTGCGCCAACCCTATTCTATTTCGTCAAACAAGTCGACGAAAGCGGATCAATCGCCCACGAGCGAATACGGATATATCCCTATACGATGGCATACGAAGAGGATCTTTATGATTGCGGTGGTGATGTTTATTTGTAGCCGGCATTCTCAGGATCTACGGGGCTACCGGATGGACCGTCTGGGCACTCTCAGGAGACCAGCGGATTCAGCATGTATTTAAAGCGCAAAGAGGTTCAATTGATGAGTCGTATCCCCACGTGGGAATGGACAGTATTTGGTTGTCAGACAGTCCCAATTGGGGGTGACAAGTATGTGATTCGCTCAGTGAGCTTATTCGTACACATGGTGGCAGCCGCGGTGGATACACTGTGAGCTGGAGACTGATGGGAGTTGCCTTGGTACCAGGCCAGGAATTCTAATGTCGACTTGCAAAGCATTCGACTTTGGGCTCTGCAACCCCAGGGTGAGTGGAAGAGGTGGCAGTGGACCGGGCAGGCCATCAGGTATGCCACGGGAATGTACCTGGATCACGGCTAGGGAAGAGGTGCGTTCCGAAGGTGGCTGTACTTCATATATACAAATACTCGGAGCTACTGCTATTGACGATCTACTGGCCAGTGAGCAGGTCGTTTGGACGTTCTTCCGAAGAGTGGGAGTTAGTACAGCGCTGCTGGGAGTGACCGTGGAAAGCATCTCAAGTGGTGAGATAAGCACCAGGCACTGGACAGGCGAGCAGGGAGCAGCGTCGGCAACGGCCAGAAACAGGTTCCCAAGGGTATACTCGTGTAAACATTGCCGGCTCGCTGCATCAGCAAAAGATATTTCTGCCCGGGCGGAATGGCTCCGTCGGAGTGGACGCGCTCCGTCAGAGCTGTCAGAGACACCCTGGTGGCGGATCAATCCGCGCCCGGCCTCAATACCAGGCGTCGCGTTGCATATTGCCCTCCGATCGCCGTTTCACCGTTTCTTCTTGCTCTGTCGGTCTCCTATTTGAAACGAACGCTCTGGCGTTGTGGCCAACTGCGACCATACGTCGGAATGGGTTCATTGGGTACGCGCTTGAATCGGGATTGCAATGCGATGGGTGACGCTGCGAAAATCTCTCCTCGTGTTCCTTCTACCTGCGCGCAAAATGCAATTCTCTCTTTACTAATTATACGGGATTGCAAGGCGATGG